>BNJU01000930.1_pt1 | contig 86734 bp, 159 predicted proteins | sample 8539281 | NCBI WGS metagenome assembly BNJU01 (sample SAMD00202456, study PRJDB9452) | human saliva metagenome | isolation source: human saliva | place: Japan
CGGCTGATAGAACACCTCAATGCAGCCGCCGCGAGCCTCCTGGAAGGAACGTATGATATGATTGCAGGAAGTTGAGTGCCTCTTCCATCGACGGGTCGAATACGGCCCACACGAGATCGTAGGTGTTCTTGATGCTGTGCAGGAAATTTTGGCCCGATCCATAATGGCAGTGCGATATCTGTCACATCCGAACCAGGACGGTGAGAGTCCTGCCTTCAGCTCCATCGGCAGCTGTGGATCGTGAAAGCGCAAGATGCGGTCGTGAACAAACTGGATCCGATCGCCGGGGTTCCTCGAGTGCAGTGGCAGCAACGAAATGATCGTCATTAAAACCGCGCGACAAGATCCCTGCGAATGCTTCACGCAGAAGATCTGCCACTATAGCGCAAAAAGCGATTTCCTGCTGAAAACTATGCCGCTGGTTAAAAGCTTTTTGAAAATTCTCTATATCAAAAGTAAATAAACGTCAGCGACTGTGTCATCGGATCCTGCAGATGCAGCGATGCTCGACGCATGAACTGCATCATGATAGAAGTCCTGTCACGCGGCAGCGGTCCCGTTCCACTATTTTCCAGCAATATCTCCCTACTCTCTCCATGTGGCCCTACAGGGAGATGCGTGCAAACTCTTCGATCATATCCGCAGACTCATCCCTGCTCGTCCGCTGAGACGCCGAGCGCTCGCCCGGAGCCTGTCATCTTTGCAATAATCGCGTCAAACGGGATCGTCCTCGATCGAGCCCGGCACAAGCTGCTCCCAGTTTGTCGCATCGTACGGGCGCTCCTTTACGGCGTTCTCAGGACGTCCCGTCACCTCAAGCTCCGAAATGAACATGATCTCGCGCCGTTCGGGGCTGATGTAGTAGTGCTCAAAAGTATTTATTCGGGCGTACCTTTTCCATCCTCAACGACCGTGTCGCCTGTTGTATTCTCCACGAGACGCACCCACGCCTCAATCATGCGTTCCCTGCCGCTGTTCGGGCGCAGCACGCAACGTGAGTTCTTTGAGTCCAGATGGTAGGTAAAAGCCGTTGTCTACAAAAAGGGTCTTGTATCGCGCCTTCTTCTCGCGTTTTTCCTCTGCCTTCTTCGCCGCGCGTGCCGCTTCTTCGCAACCTGCGCCTGCTGCTTTTCGGCATCACGTGCGGCCTTTGCCTCAGCCCTTGCCATCCGCTGCAGTACGCTGCGGCTCGACCCATCCGCCTGCTCACCGCTCTGCGCCGCCTGCATCAGTGCGGTCTCTGCTTCTGCATCGGACGCTGCCGCCGTACTCACACTGCCGCCGGCCGCGAACATGATCAGCGTTCCGATCGCAAATCCCTTCCAGTATTTTGTCATCCTGCCGTTTCCGCCCTTCTCGTCTCTATCAATATATGCCGTATACCGTATTGCGCATCCCCACTGTGATTTTGCACAAAAACGGTATAAGAAAACACACTTATGCCGTCTAACTAACTTCGACACGGACTGTATAAATCCTTTAGTGAACACAGGATTTTTGGCGTCGTCCAAAAGCAGGAGTTCCTGCTATACAATCGGCCGGCGCGTCGGTGCTCCCCGCCGCGTGGATAGGCGGCGGGCGTCTGCCGCTCCTTGGTCACCGTGAGAATCGCACGCACATCGTCGAGCCCTGGCAGATGCACGGGACGCGCTGTAATGCGGCTGCCGCCGAGCACCTCCGCCGCGCGCCTGCCTCCGTTTGCTCCTCGGCATGGGCGCGTCCCTTCAGCGCGAGCAGGCTGCCGCCGACGCGCACGAACGGCAGCGTATACTCGAGGAGAACGGGCAGCCGCGCGCGGCGCGGCTCACGGCGATATCGTACGCCGCACGGTGCTCCGCCGTCCGCGCCGCCTCCTCCGCACGCGCGTGGATGCAGCGCACATTCCGGAGCCCATCGCCGCCGTCACCTCCGTCAGGAAGCGCACGCGTTTGTTGAGCGCGTCGAGGAGCGTCACCGTGAGATGCGGCGCATAGACCGCAAGTGGGATGCCGGGGAGCCCCGCGCCCGTCCCCGTCGATCAGCGTCCGCGCCCCATCAAAAGAGTGCAGCGTCATACGCCGTCAGGCTGTCGATGATATGCTTGACCGCGACATCCTCGGGCGCGGTGAGCGCCGTGAATTCATGCGCGTATTCCCGGTCGAGCAGCATTTCATGGTAGACCGAAAAACTGCCCGATCTGCTCCGCCGTCAGCGGGATGCCCGCCTCTGCCGCGCGCGCCGCTAGGATCTCCTCAAACGCCGTCATACTGCCCCCTTTCTGCTCTCAGCCGCGAATCAGCAGCACCGACACATCGTTCACATTCGTCCCCGTCGGGCCCGTCACAATCAGCCCGCCCACATCGTTCAGCGCGGGATAGGCATCGTTCTCCGCGAGTGCCTCCGCCGCACTCCGCCGCTCCCGCGCGAGTGCCGCCGCCGTGCCGCCGTCCACGTAGCCACCCGCCGCATCCGTCGGGCCATCCGTCCCGTCACTCCCGACGCTGAACACCGCCACATTTGGGATGCCGGCAATGCCGTCCGCCGCCGCGAGCGCGATCTCCTGATTGCGTCCGCCGCGTCCCATACCCTTCAGCTGCACCACCGTCTCACCGCCTGCGATATAGGCAAATGAGCCCGCGTGCGCATGCGTGCGGGCGATCGCCGCGAAACGCCCGCCTCACGTGCCTCACAGTCAGGCTGATCGGTCAGGAGGACGGGGTGTAGCCGCCGCTCTGCCGCCTCGGCCGCCGCCGCACACAGCTCACGCACGCTGCCCGTGATATGCGTCGTCACGTTCGGCAGCTCCGACGGCAGCGGCGTATCGAGCAGCTTTGTCGCGACAGCAGATAGACGGATACTATACTTCTTCACGACAGCGTGTGCATCCTCAGCTGTCGATGTGTCGGGAGTATGCGGGTCCCGATGCGATCATATCGAGCGGATCGCCGAGAATATCGCTCAGCACAATCGTAAGACCTGCGCGGGCGCACTGGTGCTCTGCAAAACCGCCCGCCCTTCACGGCACTCATCCGCTTGCGCAGTGTATTCACCGCTACGATGTCCGCGCCCGAGGCGAGCAGCTGCTCCGTCAGATCCTTCAGCTCGTCCGCCGGGATCAGCGGCTTTTCAAAGACGCACTCCCACCGCCCGAGGAGGAAAAAGCACTGTATCCTCCGCCGTAGAGCCCTTCGGTCAGGTCAAGCACCTCCTGCGTCGCCGCAAACGAATTCGCATCCGGCACAGGATGCCCCCGCCTCATGGCAGGTAATATTCGGTATATCGCCCCTTGATATGTCCGTACTTTGTAATGACAATGCCGCGGTCAATACGACTGCCGAGCTCATCTGATGCCGCACGCGCCATCTGCCACGCCGCCTTGCCGACCGCGACCAGCACAATGCGCCCCGTGCCGAACGTATGCCCGCGCAGAGCCTTCTCCACCGCCGCATCCGGCAAAATCGCCGCCAATGATTCCTGTATGATGCCATCCGCATCGCTGCGCAAATTCATATCATCGCTCCTTTTTCTTCTTTTTCTCTATTATATCACACGGTTCAAGAGGTGCCCTGCCTCTTGTCAATCCGTATGCTACCTGTTATAATAGACATAGAAAGAACGCCCCCAGCGCATCTTTCAAAATAGAAGATTATTTACGAGAAATAACCGCACATTTGGTCGATGGGGCGGTTATTTCTTTTGGGTTATTGCAAGTAAATACCCGGTTGCCACGACAAGCAATACAATCGCGCCAATCTCGGACATTTCGCTCACCCCTTTCGGGGAAAAAGCCGCCGCGAGATAACTCTCGCCCAGGACGTTCCTCATCCATTATAGTGAGCGCCCACGCCAAAAGTCAAACATACTATCGAAAAAAAGCCTGTTCAGAGCACACACTCCAAACAGGCTTTTATGATCGGAACACTCTCAGTTCACGACGTTCTCGGGCTTCCCCTCGATAAACGACCTCACATTGTCCGCCGTCGTCTGCATGATGCGCTCACGCGCCTCCTTCGTCGCCCACGAGATATGCGGCGTAATGATGCAGTTTGGCGCATGGAGGAGCGGGTTGTCCGCCTGATTGGCTCCGTCGACACCACATCGAGCGCGGCATGCGCGACCTTGCCGCTCGCGAGTGCTGCCGCAAGGTCCGCCTCGACGATGAGCTGCCCGCGCCCGTTGTTGACGAGGATGACGCCGTCCTTCATCTTCGCGATACGGTCCGCGTTGATGAGTGCCTCCGTCTCCGGCGTGAGCGGGCAATGGAGAAAGATAAAGTCCGCTTCGCGCAGCAGCGTATCGAGCGGCACATAGTCCGCGAGCGCTCGTCCCTCCGCGCGCTCCGTGCGGCTGTAAGCGAGCACGTGGACGTTCATCGCGCGCAGGATGCGTGCGACCGCCTGACCAATGCGCCCAGATCCAACGATGCCCGCCGTCTTGCCGCTGACCTCGATCAGCGGACGCCGCCAATAGCGAAGTCGATGCTCCGCGTCCAGTCCCCGCATGCACGGAGCGATCGCGAAGTCCGACCTGCGAGCACGCCTCGAGGAGGAGTGCTATCGCATACTGTGCGACATTGTCCGTACCATAGATGGGCACATTCGCGGCAGGAATATTCTTCTTGCGTGCATACGCCGTGTCCACGACATTGTAGCCCGTCGCGAGAACAGCAACCGCCTTGAGGTTTGGGCAGGCATCGATGACCGCGCGCGTGAGCGGGTCTTGTTCGTCACGGCGATCTCCGCATCGCCGATGCGCTCTGCGATCAGCGGCGACTCCGTGAGTGCCGTGCGGTCATAGACCGTCACCGCGCCCAGCGCCTCCAGCGGCGCCCAGCTGATGTCCCCGGGTTCTCTGCATATCCGTCGAGCACAACAATCTTCATGGCATTTCCTCCTCGACTGTACTTTGAATCAATCCTTTTTTCGCTTTTTATTTTACACGAATAATCCTGCATTGGGAAGGCGTAAATATGCCCCTTCCACCGCTTCGCGGGCTTTCTCCCCTACGGAGAAGGCATCGGGATCAAGATGTAATTGAGAATTGACAAGCACCGTCATATTATCTATTATCATGCACAGCGAACAAAGGAGGAGCAGCATGACGCGCGAACCACCACAGCATGGCGAGATCTGGCGCCACTTCAGGGGAATCTCTACCGCATTGAGACCGTGGCGGAGCACACGGAGACGGGCGAGATGCTCGTCATCTATCAGGCACTCTACGGGACATACGGCATCTACGCGCGCCCGCTCGCGATGTTCCTGAGCGAGGTGGACCGCATGAAATACCCCGGTGTCGCACAGAGGTATCGGTTTGAGCGAATCAATACGGCGCACGACACATAACGCCACGTGTATTTTACCCGCGCCCGACAGCAGGGTATGCGCCACTTTATCGCGAATTACACCAAATCATACAGATACGAGCATGACAGGAATCATGCCAAGGAAGAACTGAACTGATTGGGAATGGAGAAAATCTATGGATCAGGCAACACTGACGCTCATCGTCCTCGCCGTCGCGGCGGTGCTCTTTGCGACCGAAGTCATTCCGCTCGCCGTCACGGCAATGAGTGCGGCAATCGTCCTCGGGCTGCTCGGCGTACTGACGCCGACACAGGTCTTTGCGGGGCTGTCGAACCCCACCGTCGTCCTCTTTGCGGGCATGTTCATCATCGGTGCGGCGATGTTCCGCACGGGGCTGGCACAGCAGATCGGCATCGCCGTCGTCAAAAATCGGGCACGGACGAGCGCGCGCTGATGGCTGCCCTCATGCTCATCACGATCATCCTCTCGTCGGTCTCCTCGAACACGGCGACCGTCGCGTGTCTGATGCCCGTCGTCATCCAGATCTGCCGCACGGCGCAGATCCCCGTCTCGCCGCAGCTCATGGCGCTCGCCATCGCCGCGAACGTCGGCGGCACGATCACGATGATCGGCACACCGCCGAACATCCTCATCGAGCGCGACGCTGGAGACGGCGCATCTGCGCCCCTTTGGCTTCTTTGAATTCGCGTGGATCGGCATCCCCCTCTCCCTCACGGGCATGGTCTACATGCTCACGATCGGCCGCCGCCTCTGCCCGCGTCACCTCGCCATGGAAAGTGCTCCCGAGGAGACCGCGGAGGAGAAAAAGGATCCGCGCAAAATGGTCATCTGCGCCGTCATCCTCGGCACCGTCGTCCTCGCCATGGTACTCGAAAAGAGCATCGGCATCGCCATGGAGACCACCGCCATCATCGGCGCGCTCGCCTGCGTCCTGACGGGCTGCCTGACCGAGAAACAGGCGTATCGCGGCGTCGACTGGACAACGATCTTCCTCTTTGCGGGATGCTCCCGCTCGCCAACGCCATGGAGAGCAGCGGCGCGGGACAGCTTATCGCGAACATCGTCGTCGGACTCATGGGGGATGCGCCCTCGCCGATGCTCATCATCACGGCAATGTTCATCCTCTCGTGCGGGCTAACCCAGTTCATGTCCAACACGGCGGCAGCGGCACTCCTCGCGCCCATCGCCATCTCCATCGCGCAGACCATCGGCACGGCACCGTACCCGATCGTCATGGCCATCGGCATCGCCGCCTCCTGCGCGTTCACCACACCGGTCGCAACCCGCCAAACACCCTCGTCCTCGCCGCGGGACAGTTCCGCTTCATGGACTACGTCAAAATCGGCCTCCCCCTCGTCCTCCTCTCCCTCATCGTCTGCGTTCTCATCATCCCCCTCGTCTGGCCGTTCTGAGCGCGGCTTACACCATAACGACAAACACCCCGACGGCATCCGCCATCGGGGTGTTTCTGTATTTCCTTCCTTGATTCCCTTACGGGGCGTTTGCTCACCGCACATCCCGCCTCTAGTACATGAATCTCATCGGCAAAATCGCGGAGCAGTTCCCGCTCATGGGAGATGAGGAGCATCCCCAGCCCCCGCTCGACGCGCAGACGGAGGAGGCTCCATGATCTGCGCCCGCAGGGAGATGTCGAGCATGGTCGTCGGCTCATCGAGGGCAAGATGCGCGGCTCTGTGAGAGTGCCCGCGCAATCGCCGCACGCTGGAGCTCCCCGCCCGAGAGCTCATGCGGATGTCGTGTGAGGACGCGCTCCGTCAGCTCTACCGCCGAAAGGGTCTCCACGATCTGCGCCCGCGCATCCGCTCCCTCTCGAAGCAAAAACAGGATGAACGGCAAAGACCTCCGACAGACTCCCCCCGATGCTGCGACGCGGATCAAATGCCTGCTCCGGGTTCTGCACAACGAGCTGCACCCCCTGCGAAAGGCAAGCCTCTCGGTACGCTGGAGCGCCCTAATGTCGCGTCCGTTCCAGCACACCGTGCCACCGTCGGGGCGCAGGAGTCCGAGCAGGATGCGCACGAGCGTGCTCTTGCCCGCGCCGCTCCGCCCCTCTAGTCCGACGGTACGCCCTGTGGCAACGCGCAGGCTACAGTCCGTCAGCACGTTCATCCACGTGCCGCGCATGCGGTCACGCATACGCTTTGATACGCCCTCTGCCGCGAGGACAGCCTCCTCCTCAGGCACGGACGCCGACTGCTGCCCCTCATGCGCGGCGACACACGAGCCATCCACAACGGGGATACGCTCTGCCGCAGCATCCTTCTGCCCATCCACCTCTCTATACGGAAAATGCGGATCACTCCACACATCCCGGCCCTGCGCGACGATACGCCCCGCCTGCATGACGACGACGCGATCTGCGAGACGGCGTGCAAGCGGAATATCGTGCGTGATGAGGAGGAGGGAGACCCCCTGCCGCTGCGTCAGGCAGTGCAGGTTCTCTGCGACCATCTGCCATACGTCAGGATCGAGCCCCTTCGTCGGCTCATCGGCGAGAATCCACGCCGGCTCGCCCGCGTCCGCCATCGCACAGAGTACGCGCTGCAGCATGCCGCCTGAGAGCTCGTGGGGATAGGCGTGCAGGACACGCTGCGGATCGTCGAAACCGAACCGCGCGAGGAGCTCCGCGTATGCCGCCTCATCCCAGGGCGGACGCCCTGCCCCGCGGCGCACATCCGCCATCTGCCGCCCGATCCGATGTACGGGGCTGAGTGCCGCACGCGGCAGCTGCGGGACGATGCCCCACTGTTTGCCCCAGCAGCGTGCACGCAGTTCTGCCGCCGTGCACGCGGTAACATCCACATCGCCGAGCAGGACTTTCCCACGGACCGCTGTCCCCTGCGGCAGTGCCCCGTAGAGCGCCTGCCCGAGTGTTGATTTTCCGCTGCCGCTCTCCCCGATGATCGCCGTGACCCCGCCTGCGGGAAAGGACACGCTCACCGTATCGAGCGCCCGCACGCCGTTCGGGTAGCAGACCGTGAGGTCATGCACGGCAAATCCATTTTTCTGCGCCGTCATCCGCGCACCTCCTGCCGCACATCGAGGCGGCGATGCAGCAGCTGCCCGACCATGTTGAGCGAGCTTACGAGGAGGATGATCGCCGCCCCCGGCACAATGATGAGATGCGGTGCCTGCCGATAGTAAAGCATGGCGTCGCTGATCATCGTGCTCCAGTCGGGCGTCGGCGGCTGGACGCCGAGCCCGAGGAAGCTCAGCCCTGCGATGGCGAGCACACCGCGCCCGAGCCGCAGCGAGCCGAGCACGAGGAGCGTCCCGCCAAGTGCGGGCAGGAGATGACAAAAGATGATGCGTCCGTCGCTGCAGCCGAGGACGCGCAGCTGCTCGATGTACGGCTCCGCTGCGCGCTGCATCACCTCCGCGCGCACAATGCGCGAGAACCCCGCCCACGAGCCCGCGACGAGCGCGAGCAGGAGACCCGTGACACCGGGGCCGACAAAGCCCGCAACGGCCACCATGAAACTAATGCCCGGAATCCCCTGAAAGATATTGCTCAGCGTCGTGAGCACAGCATCTGTCCGTCCGCCAAAATAGCCCGCGAGCAGCCCCCACGAGCGTCCTGATCCCGAGCGCACATACCGTCGAGACGAGGGAGAGCAGGAGCCGCTGCGCCCACCGTAGAGCATGCGGCTGAGGAGGTCGCGCCCGAGTGCGTCCGTCCCGAGGAGATGTGCCGTCGAGGGAGGCTGCAGCCGGATTGCCATATTGGGCTCGAACGGATTCGTCGGTGCGAGCTGCGGGGCAAAGATCCCCGACAGCACCAGCCCTGCCAGAACGATCAGGGCGACATAGCCCGTCGTCCGCTCCATCAGTCTCCACCTCCCAGAACAATGCGTGGATCCATGCGCGCCAGCACGAGATCAACGGCGAGCGTCACCAGAACATAGATGCCGCCCAAGAAAAGCACATAGCCCTGCAGCAGCGGATAGTCACGATAGTGGATCGCATCGAGGGCAAGCGAGCCAATCCCCGGGAGGGCAAAGACCGTCTCCACGATGATCGCCCCACCGAGCACCGCCGCCGCGAAATTGCCGAGCATGGCCGTCACGGGCACGAGCGCATTGGGCAGCGCATAGGTGAGGAGCACGCGCCCCTCGGAGAGCCCGCGCAGGCGCGCCGTCTGTGCGCAGAGAGGCGAGCGCCTCACGCAGCTGTGCATCGAGGAGCTGTGCCGTCATCGCGAGCGTCACGAGAGCGAGCGCGAACGACGGCAGAAGATAGCCCGCCGCAGCGTCTACCCCGTTCGTCGGCAGGACGTGCAGCCAGACGCCAAAGATGAGGATGAGGGAAGATCGCCGTCAGGAAGGACGGCGTCGCGAGCATCACCTGCGTCACGCCGTGCAGCAGCATCGCCGCCCATGTCCCGCGCATCCGTGCCATCAAAAGTCCCAGTCCGATACCACCCACCGCCGCCCAGCAGAGCGACGCTGCGGCGAGCATCACGGTCACGGGCAGGCGCGCCAGCAGGACGGTAAAGACCGGCATCCCCAGATGATAGGAGATTCCGCCGTCCCCGTGCAGAATGCGCCACAGCCAGAGCCCATACTGTACGTAGGCCGGCTGATCGAGCCCGAGATAGCTGTGCAGTGCTGCGACCTCCTCGGCCGACGGCATCCCCGTGCCAGCCGCCTCGAGCATGATCTCCGCCGGATCCCCCGGCGAGAGCTGCGCGAGGACAAAGGCGAGGAGACTGATGCCGAGGAGCACAGGCACCGCGCCGAGAAGACGCCGTACGATATAGTGCCGAACAGCATTCATTTCCACGCCACCTCCGCTAATGATACGCCGTAGCGCAGCGCACGGTACCCCGTCAGGCGCGCCGCATTGTAGACCACAATATTTTCATCAAAGTAGAGCGGGACAAGCGGCTGCTCCGCTACGCTGATCGCCTGGATGCGATCGAACATCGCCCGCCGTTTCCCCTCGTCCGGCTCCGTATTGAGCTTGATTAGGAGATCGTCGATCTCCGGGTTGTCATAGCCGAGGGAGAGAGCCCTATTGCGCGTCCCCTTGGGCGAGAAAAATCCATCGAACACATAGAGGGGATCACCGCTCGGCAGTCCCTGCTGAGAGCGCGCAATGTCGTAGTCCCCGCGCCGCATCACCGCCGTCATCATCGGCGACTCGAGCGCCGCGATCCGCACATCGAGCCCGAGATCCGCGAGCCAGTAGGGCGATCAGCTCCGCCTCGCCCGCTTGGCGATCGGATCCGCGCCGTTCACGCAGTAGACGATCTCCCGCCGCTCATCGCCGAGCACCTCGTGCGCAAGCCGCTTTGCCTCCGCGACATCCTGCTCCACGGGAAACTCTTTATAAAAGGGACTCGATATGCTCAGGAGATTCACCGTCGGCGTCGCGTAGCCGAGGTAGAGCGCCGCGACGAGCAGGCGGCGGTCAAGCAGGAAACTCACCGCACGCCGCATCCGCACATCGTCAAACGGAGGGCGCGTCCCGTTCATTGCGAGATAGCGCACCATGATGGAGCGGCTCGTCGAGACAGCGAACCGCTCATCCTGCGCCAGCTCATCAGCAAGCACGGGCGGCATCGCATTGAGATCGAGTACGCCCATGATCTCCTCCGCCTTCAGCGCGGCGAATCGGACATCGGGGCTCGGGATGCTGCGCACCATGATGCGGTGCGCACGCGCCTTCGCCCCGTAGTAGTCCTCGTTGCGCTCCAGGAGGACGTACTGATCCTTCACGTTTTCGATGATACGGAACGGCCCTGTCCCAATCGCCACGCCCGAAAAATCCCCATCGTCCGCAAGACAGGACGTCGCATAGATCGGGCTGCCGAAATTCATCATGTTATAGAGCTGATTGATGTTCGGCTGCGAGAACGTCATGCGCACCGTCAAATTATCGACGGCCTCTGCGCGCACGAGATTCGGATAGTAGTTCTTTCGGCTGCGTGAGTAAAACGCCGTACTGCGCGGCTCCTTCGCCATCCAGTCGAGATTCGCAACAACCACCTGCGCCGTCAATGGCGTTCCATCATGAAAACGCACCCCCGGACGCAGGTGAAACACCCAGATGCGCCCCTCATCGAGCATCTCCCACGATGCTGCGAGACACGGCGCCGGGCACCGTCTCCTCGTCCGCCGTGATGAGCGGCTCCCAGACCCCCAGAATCTTGCTGCAGTAGTAGCCGTCATTTTCGCCCTGGGGCGAGCTGACGATAGGCGGCGAGCACGATGGTATCATCGTCCGCCGCAGCGGCAGAGGACGATCTCTGCTCTGCCCCCTGTCCGCAGCCTGCCGTGACGGCGAGGAGCATGAGCAGGAACAGGACACGCAAAACGCGCATAAAACAGCCTCCTCGTTTCGGCGTGACAAAAAGAGCAGAAACTTCTTCTGCCCCTTCTTGCTTCTCTTCTTTTTTTAGAGATCCATCGACATGGTGAGTGCGAGCGTGCGCGGCGTCGAGAGATAGAGACTCTTCGCAGAGCGCGACGCCATCCAGTACTCCTTGTTCAGCGCATTGTAGAGCGTCAGCCCAAACGTCGTCGGCACAGAGCCCATTTTCGTCTTATAGGTCATACCGAGGTCGAGCACGGCGTTCGACGGTACTTTGAATTTTTCATCATACGTCCATGCACTGCCCGTATAAGTGATGCGGCCAAATGCACTGAATTTCTCATCCGCCGCATAGCGCGCCATGAGCGTGCCGTTCCACTGTGGCTGTCCGTCGGGAGTTCTGCCGTTATTCGTTCCATTGGTCGTTTTCTCATAGGTCGCCCGCAGATAGGTCAGCGCTCCTGCAATCGTCCACTTCGGAGCGACCTTGCCCGTAACGCCGAGCTCTGCGCCGCGATGGCGCTCCTCGCCGTTCTGCACCTTGTACCACAAGCCGGCACGCTGCTCATCGATGTTGTTTGCCTGCGTAATATCAAAAAAGTGAGAGTGTGAGCAGCGCCCTTGTTTTGCGTACTTTACGCCGATCTCGTTCTGTTTCGTCTTGGCGGCGGGGAGGACATCCCCGCGGTTGGCATACGTCCTGGAGGAGGAGTTTGTCACGACCGTCCCCATATCGAAATACTCTGCATGGCTGCCATAGACGGAGATATCCTTCGTCGGATGATAGGTCAACGCGAATGTCGGCGTTGTCGCGCTCGAGTCCGTGCTGCGCGTCACAGCTCCTGTCGTCAGATTATACGCTTTTTCATTCGCCGAATGATGATGTACGCCAAGCAGAACATCCCATTTCTTGACCGTAATCGCATCGACGAGAGAATCCCCTGAATCGTAGTCTTATTGTTCATTGCCGCTTGATACGCGGTGGTCGGTGCCGTAGTCTGGTTTACGATGCCTGTATAGATGTTTTCCTGTCCCGAGATTATATACGGCGCTGCCATTCCTTGCCGCCTCACGTGCACGCACGCACGATCGACGGCAAGGGTCAGATCGTGTTCTGCCGCCCCAGTACGCACCTTTCCGTTTACTCCCATCTGGATATAGCTCGCACGCTGCGGGGTCGTCGTTGTCTGCTCCTTGAGATCAAAATCGCCCGCATCATTGTTGATGACGAGTGCACTGTATTGATACATGACATTGCGATTCAGCTTGTTGCGGAGCAGTCCGGCGTTAAGAAAGCCCTTCCAGTCCTTTGAGAGCTTCTGCTCATGATTGAGGATCATCATCCAGCCGTAGGACTCCTTGTCCAAGCCGTCAAACGCATAGTTGCGCGATGCGCTTTGGCACACGCGGCAGACGCGTAACACCGGCACCAATCTGGAACCAGCGCTGCCCGCCGACCACACGGTTCTGACGATAGCCCGCAAAGAAATTCGTCTTGCTCTTGGCGTCAGCATGATCGAGATTGATGTAGATGCTGGACGCCTTGACCTTCTGCCCGTCGACGGCGGTCTCACCGTCCACCTTCTCCGCCATGAGACGCGCGCCCCAGTCACGATTCCGGCCAAATCTGCGAGAAAGATCAAAATATGCCCCGCCCATGCTCTGCCCGCCATGGGTCAGCGTCAGGCGCGTGATGTCTTTGCTCCCCGCGCGCTTTGTCGTAACGTTCACGATGCCGCCTGCGGCGAGGACTCATACTGCGTTCCTGTTCCCGAGGCCGCTGTTTGGACCGGAGACGACATCCGCCTTCTCAACGACATACAGGGGCGCGTTGAACTGCGTGAACATCCCCGGCACACCATTGACACTCATGCTCGTCCCGTTCGCACGGAATCCACGGTGCTGGAAGTCATTGTGCAGAACACTGCCCGTCGCGCGGATCGACGGCGAGATGCTGAGTACGCTGTCGAGCGGCTGTGTCGGATCGCTGAATGCCTCGATCGTCTGGCTCGTGATATTCGTCGTCGTGAACAGCACGTCCATCGTGTCCTTCGACCCGAGGAAGCCGACCGAGCCGCGCCGCGTGACGAACGTCCCCTTCCCATCCTGACGCGCCGCCGTTACGACGGTCTCGCCGAGGTTCGCCTGATCCATCTCCGCGTCTGCCGCGTTCTCCTGCGCCGCCGCCGGCATCGTCCATGCTGCGCCCAGTGCCGCCAGTGCGACCGCAAGTGCCAAATTCCGTTTTGTCATTGCTGTTCCTCCATACCATACACATACATCCGCTGTACGCCCACAAAAAAACCGTCCCGGAGGGGGCGGCTGCATTTTCACACGAAAAAAGCCTGCCGTCCTGTCCATCGCAGGATGCAGTGGCGCGCACCATAGCGCACCGGCGTACGAGATTCGGTAGGTCTTCGGCTCTGCTTCATCGTTGCCCTGCCTTCCCGGTTTCCCAGTGACATCATAGGGCATTCTCAGCATTACGGCGGCGGGACCGCATCGGCATTGCACCGATTTCCCTGTTACGCCCCGAGGGGCACCGAACCTGCTTATTTATATTTGCTATCGTAGTATACCGTAGGTATATCGTAGTGTCAATTCCTTTTCACAGATTTCATTCGCGTACGCCGCGATCCCGTCCAGCCTCGTCGGGTGCATGGTTTATCGTTCGATCTGCTGCGGATTCATTCGCACAAGCACAGGCTTTTCACGCTTTTCGCAATATGATATAATGAGAATCAAATTATATGATGAATCGCTGAACAGGAGGGTACTGCATGGCTGACCGCATTATTGCGCAGGCGGATCTTTCCGGGATACGGAACTGTCTGCGGGAGCTCGGTGAGTACATCGACACAACCAATTCCAACGTCATCACCGTCGGCAAGAACGTCGACGCGCTGCAGCAGGATCTCGATGCGCTGACGGCGGACTTCCACGCCTTTCGTGCGAGGCGCACCGTCTCTCGCGCGCGCCCAGCTCGCGGAGACCCGTCTCGTCAAGCTGCGGCAGGGGCTCGAGCAAAAGTACGGGCACTACGCCGAGATCCGCCGCACGACGAGGGATCCTGCAGGGCGAACGATCTCGCCATCGTGCGGCAGGAGACGGTGCGCGCGGCGGGCGAGAGCTGATGCTGCGTGCGCCCGGTACTGGCTCGCACCCGCGCTCGTCGCCCTCTCCGCCTGGATCAGCGACCACGAGGAGATCGCCGTGCGCGCGCTCCGCGAGGCACTGCGCCGTGACGAGGGAAAGACGGCGCTCTTCTTTGCCTCGTCTGCCGCCGTGCGGGACGCGGTGCCCCGCCCTGCGCTGGGCGCAGCACTACCTCATGCGTCAGGACGGGGACGGCACTCGACCGCAAGGCGATCCTCATCGTCGATGCGTACGCGAGCAGGGCTCCTAGGCGTGGACACGGAGGGCTGATTGCAGCAGCTCGACGCATGGCTCGCCCGCCTCTCCGAGCAGCCGGGGTTTGTCGAGGCGCAGGAGAGCCGCTGGAAGGCGCTCGCCGTCATGCAGCCCGAGACGCCCGCCGCGTTCCACTATCCCCTATCTCGAGGAGCAGCCCGACCGTCGCCGATCTGAAATCCACGCTCGCCGGCGCGGAGCTGCACGGCAAATTTTACGCGCACGTCCAGCAGATCGTCATGCAGAACCCGCCCATGCGCACGCTGGTGCAGGAGCTCGACCGCGTCCTCACGAGTCTCGTGACGGACTTCGACGCGGCGGAGCAGCCCCTGCGCGAGGCGGTGACGTTCGAGCAGCTCGTCGCGGATGAGGGGCGGCGACGAGACGCGCGCAAAGGTGAAATGCAGCTCAAGCGGGAGGCGTTCGAGGCGGCGCGACTATGCAGCTCCTGACCGACGCCGCCATGAACCCAGAAGGAGGCGCAGGCGAGTCATCGCAACGCAGAAGATGGCACTCGCCATATCCAAGGACTGGATGCTCTCCGCCTATCGCGACCACATCGCGGAGAACCGCGCCGCCGTGCCGCACAGCATTGCGCTGCGCATCGGAGAGTTCGAGGGGGAGACGGAAAACGGCGAGAACGAGGAGGAGCTCCTGCGGCAGTTCGCCGCGTGGAACGACGCCATGCGCGACCGCGAGCTGGCAAAGCTGCGTCTGACCGAGAAACAGGAGCTCTGCAAGTGGGCGGGCATCGTCCCCATCGTGCTCGGGTTCTATCTCGGCAGTGCGGTCGGGCTCGTCATCGGCGCGGTCATCGGCGTGCTCATCTACCTGAGCTACCGCAGCGCAGCGCGCCCTCGAAACGCAGCGCGAGGAGCTGCAGCAGCACTTTGCCGAGCAGGGCAAAACGGGGGCGGAGATCGTGCGCGGCCTCCTCGCCGAGGTCGTGGACTACCGCGAGGCATACCGTGCGCTCGACGCCGACAGTCAAAAGACGCTGGATTACCTCACATCACTGGACGTTTCCGCCTTCCGCACCGTCCGCGAGGGCGGCCGCAGGATACAGATATAGGAGGCAACAATGAACGAGCAACATCCGTTTGCCACGATCCCCACAAACGGTGATACTGCGCACGGCGCAGCGACACCTGCCGCACAGGACGCACGCAGCCCGCAGGAAAGACGCGCCCGCGGCGAGTCCGAGGTGCTCGCGGCGGGGCTGCCCGCATGGAACCTCGAGCCGCCGACCGCGCCCGTGCGCAGGAGACGCGCATGATCGCCCCGCCGAACACCTACGCCCAGTGGGCGGCGCTCCTAACTACCTTCGCTGCGGGGACGGCGGACGAGGAGGCAGTGCACGCCATGCGCGCGGGGACACTCGTGTGGCAGTCGGGCGTCGCCGAACGGTTCACCCAGCGGCTGCTCGATGCCCTGAACACGCGCATCCAGAAGGACGGCGACACGTTCTCGCGCGACCCTCGCGCGCGCGTCCGCCGAGCAGGATACCATCGCGGCACTCCTCGCCCAGCGGCGCAGATTTCGCACGCTCTGCGGCAGCCGACCTCCCGCCCTCCCGCCGCGACGCGCAAAGGGAGACCATCGCTGCCGTACAGACGGCGGCCGACCGCACGCAGGAGTCGCCAGGGCCTCCGCAAAGACAGACCGCACGGGGCGCATGAGCGCGCTCGTGCGCAGCCACAGGGTAAACGTACTGGAAACGGAGGCGTTCTCGCTGACCGACGACAGACGTGCGAGAGCTGCTCGCGCGCTACGGCATCGCACGGATCCCTTTATCACGCTCCACACCGTCGAGCGCGCCCGCGCGCTCGACACTGCTCAAAAGAGGTCGCAGAGGGCTCTCCCTGCCCTTTTGCATCCATACCCTGTCCAAGGGCGTCTACGACCTCGCCACGGACAAGGTACTCAGCGACGACAGAGTCCGTCTACGGCGCGCTCGACTTCATCGGCGAGCAGATGAAGCACCGCGCGAACGACCCTCGTCCTGACCGAGACGCCCGACCTCTCGACCGACACGAACGACGCGCGCCAGCTCCTCGACCTCGTGACCCTCGCGAACGAGACGGGCGGGCAGATCATCGTGCTCACCACCGCCCCCATCTGGAACCGCCTCCAGCGCCTCGGGCTGCAGGCTCGAGCTCCCGCTGCCCGACGAGGACGAGATGGAGCAGATCGTGCGCGGCTACATCGACGACTATCGCGGCGAGATCACGATCGAGTGGACGGACGCCGACATCCGCGAGGCGGCATCCATCCTCTGCGGCGTCACCGCCATCGAGGCGGAGAACGTCATGGCGGCGCTCATCGCGAAAAATCCATCCGCCGGGAGGACATGGACGAGGTGCGCACGGCGAAGGATCGCCTCTTTTCCGACATCTCGGGACTGGAAGATCACCGTCGACGAGGCGTCCGCGACGTGGGCGGCCTCACGGGACTGCGGAACTGGCTCGACGGAAACGCCTCCTCTTTACCGCGGAGAAACGCAGCCTACTGCGGGAAAAAGGACTCAAGTCCCCGCGGCATCCTGCTCGTCGGCGTGCCCGGCTGCGGCAAATCCCTCTCGGCCAGGCGATCTCCGCCAGCTGAAACTCCCGCTCTACCGCCTCGACTTTGCGACCGTGCAGGGCAGCTACGTCGGGCAGACCGAGCAGCAGCTCCAGAGCGCGCTCCAGACGGCGGAGAACGTCGCGCCGTGCATCCTCTGGATCGACGAGATCGAAAAAGGGACTCTCAGGCGCGGGCAGCTCCGAACGACGGCGGCGTCTCCACGCGCATGGTCAGGCAGTTCCTCTTCTGGCTGCAGGAGTGCCGCAAGCCGGTCTTTGTCGTCGCGACGGCGAACGACGTCTCCATGCTCCCCTCGGGCTCCTGCAGCGCGGGCGGTTCGACAGGCTCTTCTTTATCGACCTGCCGACCGCCGACGAGCGCCGCGACATCCTGCACCTCTACATGCGAAAGTATCTGGGGCTCGACTTCGCGGGCGCATTCGCCGACACCCTCGTCGCAATGACCGACGGCTTTACGGGCGCGGATCTCGAGTCCACCGTCCGCGACCTCGCCTACCGCGCCATCGCGAACCCTGCGTTCAGCCTGAGCGCAGAGAACCTGCGCGCCTTTTAGAAAAACGTCGTCCCGCTCTCCGCGACCGCGCCGGAAAAAATCGCCGCCATCCGCGACTGGGGACGCGAGCGTGCCGTCCCCGCGAGCGGACGCCCCATCGGCAGCGAGACCGAGCTCAAAAAATCCGCCGAGATGCGCACGCGCAAGGTACTGGTGTAGCCCCCCGACAGAAAGGAACGAACATGCCGCGACCACTACTCCACCGAAATCAGACGGAACAGACGCAGGAAAGCCGCCTGAGCCTGACCGCCGCTCCCCGCGAGACGCGAGAGAGACGCAGGAAAATGCCGTGCAGCTCGCGCGCCGTCTCAAAGAGCCGCGCTCAAGGCCTACATCGACGCCATCCACAAGCTCGATGCGGGCGGCGCGACCATGAGCGCAGCGGGCGCGACGCCATCGTCGATGCCATCCGCGCGGAGTTCCCCGACATCGTCAGCATTGCATCCATCCCCATCGGCATCGTCGCACAGTGCTTTCTCGGCGCGCCCTACGAGGTGCACACCATCAACATCACCGGGGGCATCATCGCGCACTATAAGCGCGGCGAGCCTCTCCCCGAGGGCATGGAGGGCGCACGCTCGCTCGCCGCACACGGCGGCTGCGAGTTCGTCGAGGTCTGCAGCGACGGCACGTATCGCGCCATCAGCAGCGACGGCGCCGTCTCCGTCGTCCATCCGCACTGAGGAGAGGCGGGTGTGCTGTCCCTCCATCGGCGCGCTATGCACGGTGAAAGGGGCGCATGTAGCCCCTACTCTCTGATAGCAATATTCAGAAACGTCAAAAGTGGGTGACCAAGCGGAAATATTGTGGTATACTGTGGGCATGGAAAATTGTCAACAGTATCCTTTCTTTGTCGATTTTTAAGGAGAATTGCCCATGAAACGCGAAGAAGTCGTCCATCATCTCGAAACCTTCGACCCCGAGATCTACAACCTCCTGCAGGAAGAACGCCAGCGTCAGCGCTACACACTCTCGCTGATGCCGAACATGAACGCCATGTCGCCGTTCGCGAAAGTATCTTGAGGCAGTATCCTCACGAACAGCTTCTTTGACCGCAGCGATGAGACCCCGACCGGCGGCCTCCACCTCGAGGCCATCGTGCGCGACCGTGCAAAGCAGCTCTTTCACAGCGACCACGCCATCGTCCGCCTCGGCAACATCGTCGCCGCCTCGCGCGTCGTCTTTCAGGCGCTCCTCGCAGAGGGCGACATGGTGCTCTCCCTCAACCTGCGCAAAAAGGATCACGTCGCGGGACTCTCCTACCGCTTTGAAAACTACGGCATCGAGCCCGGCACGAGGAGATCGACTGGGGTGCGGTGCGCGCGCAGGCGGGGCGCGTCCGGCCGCGGCTCATCATCTTTTCCCCGGTCAGCTTCCCGCGCACGATCGACTACCAGATCCTCTACGAGATCGCACAGACCGTGGACGCCTACCTCTGGGTCGACATCAGCCAGAGCGTCGGCCTCGTCGCGTCAAACTCATCCCCTCGCCCGTGGCGCTCGCCGATGTCGTACGTTCTCACGCGCGACTCCTGCGCGGGCCCGACAGCGCCGTCGTCCTCACGAAGGCGGAACTCGCCTCGCGCATGGATGCCGCCGTCATCAACACGGGGCATGAGGCGCTGCACTGAACCACCTCGCCGCACTCGGCGTCGTCCTGCACGAGGCGGCCAGCGAGCGCTACCGCAACTACGCCGCACAGGGTCGTGCAGAATGCACAGGTGCTCGCGCGCACCCTCGCCGACCACGGCGCATCCGTCCTCTGCGGCGGCACGGACACCACCTCGTCCTCGCCTCCACGGCGGCAGGCGTTGACATCGGTACGGCAGTCAAGGTCATCGGACAAATGGGCATCCGCGTCAAACTCGACACCATGCCCACGATGGATCCGGGACTCTTCCTCCACGCCCTGCGCCTCTCGACCTCGAACCCGACGACCAGAGGAATGCGCGAGGAGGACATCGCCTACATCGGCTCCCTGCTCGCAAAGCCGCTCTCGACCGTCCTCACCCCCGAGCAGATCGAGGCAACGCGCAGGAAATCGTCGCCCTCGTCAAAGACGCCCCCTCTTCGCCGATGAGTGGATGGGCGACTCTGAGAACTGACCGCGACACACAGAGACAAAGAGCGCCTCTCCGCCAATGCGCGGAGGGGCGCGTTTTCGTATGTGCTATGCCTTTTTTTCGAGAATCTCCTGCATCTCCCCAAGGGTCTTCATCGGATCGGCATAGAGCGCATACCCCATCATGGATGAGGCCGCGAATTTGATGGCGAACGGATACTGCTGATATGCAACAAGATTTGCCATTTGCTCAACGCTGCTCTTAGCCTTGTCTTGTCCGGATCATGGTTCGCGATGAGAAAGATCAGCTCGATGTTCTCTTCGGATATCGTGATATGATGCTTTTTCCCGCCATATCCGAAATCGGTCAAGCTCGCATTTCTGCCAGAACACCTTCGCCATATCCGTACAGAACTGATGCATCGCCGCGCCGCCGACAAATGACTGAACATCATTCAGATGAGCGACCAGCCCCGCCGAACCATCCAGCGCGTCATCGCCATCGTTTCATCTCGATCACAGCGAGCGTCGGTGCTCCCTCGTCCTTTCGGGCAGACGCGGTCGACGGCCATTTCACAGCGACCATATCAAACCGCGCATTCGTCCCCTCTGCATCGCAATAGACATCTCCACATCAGCGATATAGTAATCCGTCGCGTGCGAGATCGCGCCATGCCGATTATTCTCCCGTACAACGACCTGCTGGAACTCCCGCTCATACTTCCGATTCTTCGCGAACCAGACATCCATCGCATGCTTATACAGCGGGATATGGTCGACTGCCACGCATATCGAAGGATTTGCCGCCATCCCCGCATCATACTTCGTATCGAACGTGAGCGTATAGCCAATCGCGCTGCGGTCAATGCGGAAGAGACTGCCGCCGCGATAGTAAATATTCGCCGCGTACTCCCCTCGAAATTCAAATCAAGGGTATCATCATTCTGCACGTACACGAGCAGTTCGTGAAAGCAGGCCACCCTTTTGAAAATCATTGAACATCTCTTCGCCCAATGCTCTTTGAACCATGCCCCTCACCTTTCTCTCTCATCAAAAGAATATTGCTTCTACAGTATAAAGGAAGTACTGATAAACTCAGCACCGTCATCTTAGTACATCTTTCTCCCCCTGTCTGTCCCCTAGAATCCTCCACATAGCCTCTGCTATGCGTCCGGTTTGCTTCCTCAATCGGACCGCCAATCAGCATATCTCATTCTATCAGCGAATCCTTAAATGTTTTTTTCTTTCTTGCAGGAATATTCACCTCCCCTAGAATATTACAATATATTAGATGCTCATGAAGCGTCTCAAAAGATTATTAGTATGTATTGCAGGAGGTCTTTATGAACATTGTAAAATACTCAAAGGAGTTATCGCCATCTTTCTCGTCCTTGTGGTCATCGGTATCGTAGTAGGAAAGGATGACACAAAAGGACAACACTCAGAACTGCCACACAAACAAGCTCATCAACTGAGACGAAAAAAACCGAGGACAAGGCAGCCTCGACGAAAGCTCCCGAATGGAACACGTCCGAGATGGATGCCCAAAAGAACGGGAATATAAAAATCGCAGCAAAATTAGTCAAAGACGATTCAAATCTAGCGGCAAAGGCAGAGACTGCCTCCGCAGCCGAGGTAATCAAACGGCCTTGGGATTACTACGGAAAAAGTTCTAAAAATTTGAAGGAACTGCCGCTGTCTTACAAGACTATCCCTGCAGGATCGGATGTCGGAAAAATAGCTTGGCGGCGAAAGCTGTGAGGTGGTCATGACTATCGGCAACGAAGAAAACCATCGTAGATGGTCTGTTACGTGGGACAACAAAAGGCCTGAGCAACGGGCAACGGGTCGTAATTTATGGGTATCCTGTTGGTATCTCGGAGGTTCCGAATAAAGTCGGTGGTAAATTCACGCACCTTGTCATCGTCGGTGTAAAATAATTCTATCACATAACAATCGAAAAAGACGCCCACAAAGGCGTCTTTTTTATGGATATTCTTTCTCCGATGTGCCGCTGCCGATACCACGGATCTCCCCTGCCATCGGCGTAGGTTGGCATGGGATTGATGCTCTCAAAAAGAATCCCACTAGGCCGCATCCCGATAATCCATAATAAAGATTTTTACTCGCAATCTTTTTCGACCTGCTCCAAAATCTGGTCGATTTTTCTCCAGAACAGAAGCAGTGTCACGATTTCTCGCACTGTTCACAGATATAGCAGGGACATGTCGATGATCACATAGCAATGGGCGAGTGCTGCAAAATACGTTCCCGCCCCTCTTTCATCGTCCCATCCTTACAGACCAAAGCAATTCATGTCGGTTTGCTCCTTTCTGACCGTAAAATCGCTGTTCCATTTATCTACATCAGGAAAATATACGGTAATGATACGGCTCATCGTTTCCTCATCGCTCATGACTACATGAATCACTCGTCCCTGTACAGTCATTCCAGAATCAGGCAACTTGGATACGGATAGTCATCCGGATACTGCTCGATAATCTGCCCTCCATGGACAGCATGCCGGACATCTCGCGCGCAAATCCCGTTGTCGAAAAGCGTTCTACCGTGTGCTGTGATGAAAACCCGATCCATCGCGTAATAGCCACGCAAGCGCTCTATGTCGATCATACACCGCTGCCCGAGAATCTCGCGCGGATATAGCCCTCGCGCACGCCGCCGTCGCTGCGTGATGTCCTCGGCGGCGAAGGTCTCCGTGAGGATGCGGGCGATGATCATGCCGAGGGACGATGTTGTGGAGACGGTCGGGCGCGGCGCGCAGGAGGAGAGCGGTGTCGCGCTCCTCGAGCGGACGACCGCTGCCGAGCATGGCGATCATCGGCGCGAGTGCTGCCCGCAGCGATACATCGCTGTGGCTCGGCCAGATAGAGGGCGCATGGAGGCGGCTCGTGCTGCTGAGCACGCCGCCGAGCCGACGAGATGCTGCGCGCGCAGGCGCATACCGCGAGACGTCTCCGCGAGGATCTCCGCACGTCCGCCTCGATCGCCGCACTCTGCGGGCGTCGGAAGAGACCCCGTCACATGGGCGCGCCGCAGCGCAAGTGAACCGAGCGGCGAACTCCACCGCTCCTGCATCGTGCCCCCGCACAAGGAGACAATCTCCGTGCTGCCGCCGCCGATGTCCGCCATGATGCCGTCCGCAGAGGGATGATCGCCGCCGCCCCGCGAAAAGGCGTACGCCGCCTCCTCCGCGCCCGAGATCACGCGGATGCGGACGCCTGTGCGCCGCTCGATCTCCGCGAGCACCGCCAGCGCGGTTCGTCGCTGTACGCAGCGCCGCCGTCGCAAAAGGCATGGACGCGGCTGATGCCGAGGGCGTCGATGAGATCCACGAATCCGCCGAGGATCCTCATCGTCAGATCAACGCCCTCGCGCGTGAGCCGCCCATCGGCGAGGCAGCCCGCGAGTCCCGCCGTGTGCTTGCGCTTCGCGAGCATCGTAAACGCATCGCCCTCGATCTGATAGACCGCCATGCGGATGGTGTTCGAGCCGATGTCGATGATCGCGTGGAGCATCGTGCTACCTCTTGAGGCCCGCTGCCCGGAATCGGCACAATCACGCGATAGTTGTCAGGGCATCCCCTCGGTCAAAGAACGCCCGCGCCCCGCGAGCGCCGCCGCCGCCGTCAGCTCTGCATCAGATGCCGCGCTCCCCGAGCGCCTTTGCCGCCGTCAGGATCGCGCCGTCCTCCACGGCGATCGCGTCGCCCTGACTGCTGCGCAGCGCCAGAGAATCGCCTCCATGCGCGGCGGTGCCTCCACGCGGATGGTCTCGGCGATCGTATGCCGATACGGCGTGCGCGGGAACCCATGAAACGCATCGACGACGGGCGCGCACTTCGTACTCTGCACACCGACAAAATGCGGCGGGCGGCCGATCTCCTCGAACCCCTGATAGAGCCCGAGCAGCATCGTCCCGTTCCCAATGGGGACGAAGATATAGTCGGGCACCACCCCGCCGAGCTGGTCATAGATCTCATACGCCATGCTCTTGACCCCGTCGATAAAGAGCGGGTTATAGATATGGGAGGCGTAGTAGGCATCGCCGAGCTCCTCCTGTGCCATCGCCATAGTATGTGCACGGCCATTCGGCACACGGACAATGTCCGCCCCATACGCTGCAATCTGCTTGACGCGCTCCGCCGACACATCGTCGGGGACGTAGACGCGGCACGCGATCCCCGCCGCCGCTGCGTACGCCGCCACCGCCGCGCCCGCGTTGCCCGCCGTGTCCAGTGCCACCTTGTCGATACCGATATGCGCCAGCTCCCCGATGAGGCGCTTTGCCCGCGATCCTGAACGAGCCGGTCGGCTGACGATCCTCCATCTTGAAATAGAACCGCCGCCCGTCCATCATGCGCGGCAGGAGGGGCGTCGGCATCTCGCCGAGCGTCACCCCATCATGGACATCCTTTGCATCCATCGCACTCTGGTACAGACGGAACAGGCCGCCGCACTCACATTGAAAAGAATGCGTCGCAACGGGATACTCCTTTTTGCATTGTTCACAGAAAAAGTGCATCGTAATCCTCCTATTCCTTCCCATCCGCAGGCGCCGCAGGTACGCCCGCCGCATACATCGGCGGATCGACATCCTCGATCAGCGCATGCGTCCCAAACATCGTCGTCAGCGTCTCACGCGTAAACCCGTACGTGGGCGCCGAGAAATCCTGCCGCGGATCATAGCGGTTGTTCGGCGCACCGAGGAGGCCGCAGACCGTATCGTACATCATATCGTTCGTAAGTACGCATCCCGCCGCCCCGTCAGCGTCGCCGTGCGGCCTCGGCATTGCAGCGCGGTATTCGGGCGAGATGAGATGAACATGGGAATGCGCACCATATCGAACTTGAACACATCAGGGATTGTGCGAGATCTGCAGATTCTCTCCATGATCGGAGAAATAGAACCATCGCGCGCAGGTTCAGATTCTTCTCCGCATGAGCAAAGATCTCCGCGAGGATATGATCCGTATAGAGAATGCTGTTCGCGTAGGGACGGCGCACTCGTCGCCGTCGAGTCCCACCGCCGAGGTCGAACTTCGCCCACGTATCGGGGTAGCGGTTGTTGTAGTAGATATGACTGCCCATCAGATGCAGGGACGACAGAAGTTGTTCTGCCTTTGGATCACACGCGTCGGGTACGGAGCAAGCTCTCGTCATACTTGGTCGTGAAATTGTAGAGTCATCTGTCCACTCCGCCACGTCTGCCGTCTTGGCAACCATCGTGATCGCACTGTCGAACTGCCCGTAGCGCCCCTGATTGCTGAACCAATATGTCTTGTAGCCGATCTTCTTCGCCACATCGGATCGACGCCGACTCATAGAACTCCTTGTCGTTGTACTGGCTCTTTTCCGTCAGCGCGCTCCAGCACGGGGACGGTCTGCGTCCACGAGGTAGACATTCTGATAGATCAGGAATCCATCCCGGCTCGCCATGCTCTCCAGCCACGGCGTATCCTCGTGCGGGAAGCCCGGCGTATAGGCGTGCATATAGTCGCGCGACGCCGACTCACCGATGATGAAGATCGCAGTCCCCGGCGCACGCGCGGCAAGCGTATTCTCCAGATCAATGATGAGCGACTCGTAGCGCTCGTCCTGATTTAGTCCATACGACTGCGTCTCTTCGACATACGATGTCACGTCCTTGTATACCCCTGCGATCGAGCACTCGGGCACGAGGGCAGAGAGAACGCCTAGCCGCGACCACCATGACCGCGACGAGGCGCGCCCATGCGCGAGCCCTCCGCGCTCGGATAGATGCGGCGCGCGAGCACGAGGTAGCTGCGGTAGGGGAGATAGATAAAGAGGGCAGCAGCGCGATGCCAAGCGCGGGCGGCGTCCCCACCGTCGACTCGATGAGTCCCCGCCTCGTGCCAGTTCGTCAGATGAGAGCGCCATCAGTGAGGCGGGACTGAGCGCGTGCCAGACCGTCATATAGTACGCGATCTGCGTCAGTGGGATGAGTGACATAGAAAGCCGAGGCACGGCGAGCAGTGCCGCCGTCACGCGTCGATGGCCGAGCCGCAGGAACGCCCCACCGAGGTGCAGCGAGCGCGATCATCTGCGCCGTCCCGATAAGAAAGTCAAAGTAGATCAGTGACTTGTACCAGTCCTGATGGTACGTCCACGCATGAGACAGCAGGAACGTCAGACACCAGAGCAGCCCTCGGCACCATCGCCCCGAGCATCCCGCGCGAAAAAAGTGAGACGCCGTCCCATACTGCAGCAGCATAAGGACAACAAGGACAGGGAATGAGCCCGGGGAGAAAATACTCGCGCCTCATGTCCCGCCCCATATTGATATAGGCGGCGACCATGACCAGAAAATAGATGCCCGCCGCCGCCGCATAGCGGATCACTCATTGGTCCGCTCACGCCTTAGCTCATGAACGAATACTCTACTCCATAATAAAGATCTCAAGATCCTGCCGACCGAAAGGACAGTGCCTCCGCGTGTGTATCAAAGGCAACGTCGATACGATAGCCGTTGATTGCATAGCCGATGTCCTCTGCCACAGCCTCGCCGTAGCCGGGGATAAAAACGTGTGTCCCGAGCGGGATCACGGACGGGTCAACGGCGATCACGCCGCGACGCACGAGCGTCCCCGTCGCCGTATGGCTGCCGTTGCCGGGATCGTACGCACTGTACGCCGTTGCCGACACACAGACCGAGCGTCCGCCGCCGCGCTCACCTGCAGGGGCGCTCCTCGACGATGCCGAGGGCCCACGGGTCATAGTCCGCTCCGCCCGACAGCGCATGGTAGGTCGCCTCGCCGCAGATCCCATCCACGGTGAGCTGATGCGTCGCCTGACAGCGCTCGATCGCCTCGCGCGTCATGGGGCCCGCGATCCCGTCCGCCGCCCCTGCAAGATAGCCCCCCTGAATCAAGAGCTCCTGCACGTGCTTTTACGCACCGCCGCGCATCCCTCCTTGACGAGGATATGTGCTGCCTCGGCGGGCATCTGCACCACCAGCGGTGCGCAGACCGCCAGTGCTGTATCCGCCGCGAGACTGCGGCGCAGGGTTCGCCGCATCACGCGCCGACGTCCAAGAATATGTTTCACGGCAAAAAGAAATTTTCGTATCTGTGTCATCCTCGTGCTCCCTTCGTTTTCTCAGAGTGCTGTATTTACTCATATCCATTCCCTATCGCCATACAGCGCATCCATTTCCTTTTATAATTTTTATTTTACTATAAAGAAGAAATCCGTCAAACCTGCGCCAACTCGATCGCAGGGGCACGCGCGATCGGGCCATCCTCCGCCGCGTACCGATAGAAACAGCGCAGCCCCTCAGCGTCTCCGCGTCCAGCTGCCAGACCACGGCGTGACCGAGATACGCCGTCAGCTCCGCGCGTGTAAAGCGCCCGTCCCGCGAGCACCTCGCCGATCGCCGCGTCCTTCACGCGCGCCCAGTGGCGAGAACGCCCCCGTATGCGCCCGTGCACCATGCGGAGTGCCGCGGGTGCGCCGCCGCGAACGAGCGCGCCGCCGCAGATCCCGAACACCATGCGCAGTCCCGTCGGCACGCTTCCACTCGCGCGCGAGGTCGTAGATATAGATCCTCCGGCGGATGATGATAGAGCTCCAGCGCATCATCACCGATGAACATCGACGCCGCCGCGCCCTCCGGCACGGGGGCAGCGGGCGTGAGCGGCCGCACCTCATACGTCGGCGCGGCATCATAGCGGCGGTGCAGAATGATCTTCAGCAGCACATGAGACGAGGCGGACTTGTCCGAGAGCAGGACGCGCTGCGTCCCGATCTCCTCTGCCGGCACACGGCTCACGAGAGCACGCTCCGACGTCACCGTCCGAGGCGATGCACACATCGGGCAGGATGAGCGAGATCCTCCGCATGGCGCGCATAGGTGATCGACGACACCCCCGACACATCGAGATTCTTCGCCTCAAGCCGATCATTCAGCTGCGCGGGCACGGCACGCAGGATATCCAGCCCCTCCGCCGCCCCATGCGCGAGCGCATACGTCAGCGGCAGCATATGAGAAACCCTGTCCATGACCCACGCGCGGCACCATGCAGCCCCCTTTTTCCGAGTTACACCTCTATTATAATCCCAATGCGCCAAAAATACAGTATGTTGAAAATATATCTTTTCCATTTGTTTTGGTCGTCTCTAGGGGGAATACTGATAAGGTGCTTGCCTCCCTGATTGACACTGCCAAACTTCTCTATATCATAAAAAGTGAAAAGGGAGAACGACCGAAGGCGTCAGGCTGTCGGCGGCATTTGCTGTCCGGCGGGGTGACCTGTGAGCATGGACGCGGCGTTTCTCTTTCTGCAAATCTAATGGCTCGTTCCGATCTGCGCGATCTTGAGATCACCACACTCATGATCAAAAATGCCGTCTTGAAAAGATACAGTCATTCGGAAAGGGTTCTGCAATACACACCTGTCGCACCGTGGGGTTTCTTACAACTCACACGGCTTCAGCCCATAAATGTGACTGCGTTGACTTCGTGCCGTCACCATGTTACAATATGATTAATAGAAGATAGCTTATTCCTCTTCCTGTTTATCGATCAGGACTTGTGGAGGAATCGGCTTCACAGAAGACGTTTGACTCTCTTCGCCCGGGTTCATAACCCGGATACGTTGCGGGGAAACGCCTTTGGGAAGTCTCCCCTCGGCCGCACTAACGCCTGTCTTCGGACGTGGTGTGCGGCGAGAGTTTTTCCATAGTAAACGCCACAGACGCTCTTCGCCTTGCCCAACCACCTCATCTGCTATACTGAGGATACTAAAGGACTGTCTCGTGAGTGGAGCATGATGCCTCCCAGCCGCGCCCATTCGGAGGCGCGACTCAGCGAGCAGTCCTCTTTTGTTTATACCAATGATAACAGAACGTGCGCACGCCTTGACAATATCTGCCGCCGTCAGTATACTTGAGAAAAGTGAGCCTTGCAGGGCGGATCGTCCCGGCGCTTTGTGCCGTTGGATAGCTTTCACCCATGGCAGGGCTCTTTTTTATGTATGCAGAGCATATCTTCACGTGCCGTACGACTTCTCCTTCCTTGCCTTCCATGTGCCCCTATGGTATAGTGAAGGCAGAGAACATCCTCTCCACCGCGACGAGTAAGCATAGGCGCGGTGGCGGTAGCTAGTGGATGAGCCGTTACCCTCACCGCTGACACTCGGATGTTCTTTTTGTGTGCCTCCATAGCGCGCGTTTTCTCTAGCCATGAAAATGGGCTGCTGCGCGGCTACAAACTCTGTGCAACAGCCCTTTTCGTTCTTATATGCATGACAGGACTCCGAACCTCTGATCGAGACATCCTCCCGCTGGCTTGTTTTCCCCAAGTCTCCCCAGATGCCTCACCATGCGAGGAGTTTCCTGCACTCCTCCGCGTGAGCGGTCTGTCATCGATAGGACTTCTTGGCTTATTTAGCTTCTTCCATACCATATCCCCGCCTTTCCGCAAGATTTCAGAAACTCAGCGCGCTGCCGCCGCTCTATGCCCGAGCATAAACCTCCGTCAATAGAATGAAAATACCGATTCTCCACGGAGAAAGGAATCGGTATCATTCTCACATCTAGTCTTTCGTATACAATATTCTTTCTCATACTGGCGTGCTTCATTTGATACCTTACTATATAATTGTCGTTGTATTCTTCTGTGTTCTCTGTTTTTCCTTGCTATAGCGAAAGAGCTTCTCAGTCGGAAAAGAATCATCTCCCTGCGCCGCCTCTCCCTTCTCATCGGTGCAGCGTTCCTCTTGGGAACGCCTGCAGCATATGCGGCCTCAAACAACGCTCCTACCCCCATCACCGCCGTAACACACGAGACAGCGGCATCCCTGTCACCAACGCCCCTCACAGAGTGCTGCGGCTCTCTCCTGCGGCAACAGCACAACCGACAAAAGCGCCTCGATGCAATGATTGGAGTACGGGCACAAAGGGTGCCGGGCTTGTGTTATTCTCACCGCAACGGGCAGGAAGTGCACAGTCACTATGCCGTAATCGTCGTTTTTCAGCCAGAACCCAATCGCAGCGGAACCGATCACACGCGATACGCGCTTCCGTATCGTCTCCGTCTCCAAACGGTTTACGAGTACTTTACGCTGATGCAGCTCGTCGAGGAAGAAGCTTGGTCTCGACGACGATGTGAGCCGCTATCTCGGCTGTCTGATGAAATCCTGCCCACTACACACCCCATCACGGTGCGGATGCTCGCGAGCCACACCTCATCGCTCCGCGGATGGGAAAGTCTACTCGTCATCCCGCCATCGGTCACGTACGTGAGTTCTTTCACCCTGATGGACGTTACTACTGAAAACGGCGACCACTTTGCCCCTGCAAATGAAGCGCCCGGACAATATTTCTGCCATGCCGAAATATCAACTACGGCCTACTCGGCACGATTATCGAGAAAGTAACCGACGAACGTTTGACCGCTATCAAAAGGAACACATTCTAAAGCAGCTGGACACCGCAGCAGACTATGTGCCCGGCAATCTCACGAAGCGTGACTTTGCAAAGCTCGGCAATAAATCTATCAAAGAAGGACGAGCACGGCAACTGGAACGAAAAACGGTCCGTGGTACGGCAAGGCAGACGCCTATAACGGTCGAACAGCCGAAAGCGGAGTCCATCTATCTGCAAAAATCCATACGCAGAGGACATTCAAGGCTGGTTCTCCTCGATAATTATAGTGCCACGTACAAATGCAGCAATGCTTTCCCCATCAAGGCGGTCTGCGCATCTCCACGAGGAACTGACGCACTGTCTTGGATTGCTGATGAACGGCGGCACCTATCGTGGAGAAACAGATCTCTCTCCTGCATCCATCCGGAAATGCTGCGCCCCCAGTGGCAGTATAACGCTGTGCAAAAATGGAAGCACTGCGGCGGCACCCTGCTTTCTATGGACTTGGCGAACCACGAGATCGCGCAGAGCAACGACAGCTCGTGTAAAAACCGCAGCCACGCAGTCGATCTTGTCGGGCACAACGGCGAGGCATTTGGTCTGCTCTCCGGCGTATTCTTCCGTCCCGGAACAAAGGACGGCTTTCGTCTACATCATGAACGGCGAAGCGGTCGCCGAGGACGACGACCCACGCAGTGCAGGCACCTTCAGCAGCAATTACATCTGGGAAGAGAGATCACGGACGCCCTGACCGAGGCTCTGCTCTCAAAAGAATAGGCACACTGAAACCTCCCGATTGGCGTGGATTTACGTCCGTGCGAGATGGGAAAAATCCACTGAGACTCCAGTGATGGATTTTATCCGTGATTCCTTAAAATTGAGGAACCTAGATGGGATGCTCTCATAGGATGTATAGCCTTTGTATCAAATCCCGTATTTGTACTTCAGGTTCGCGTGTCGATCAAACACCATCAAGCTGCTTTTACTTTTCAAGCAGCCCATGGCGCCCAGATACACTCATATGCGGCGGTATAGTTACCAGCATATGGATATGGTCTGGGCAACACTCTACCTCAAGATTTCTACACCTTTGCGTTCACACAGTTCTCGTAGGAGCTCTCGATGTCGACCTTAATTTGGTTGTAGATTACTTGCCGTCGATATTTCCGGGGCAAACACGATATGATATTTACATCTCCATTTTACTGTGTGATAAACTTTTGCGTCATTCATTGACAAGCGCCTCCATGCTATTCTTCATTTTGTAGGTTTGTCAGGCCGCTAGTTTACGCATAGGGAGGCGCATTCCTTCTATAAGATTTTTCTCTACCCCAGCTGAACTGGGGTTTTATCATGCCTATTCGGCGACGAAAGAGGCTGTGACACAGCGACAAATCGCCTTTGTGCACAGCCTCTATCGGCTTCAAGGAGCCACTGATATTTACTGCCGTTTTACGGCACTTACCCCTCCGCGCTGACGATCTTTACGCCGCTGCTCGTCCGAGGCGCGTTGCCCCTGCGGCGATCATCGCCTCAGCATCCGCGCGGCTGCGGACGCCGCCCGACGCCTTGACCCCCATCGCAGGGCCCACGGTCTCGCGCATCAGTGCGACATCTGCCGCCGTCGCGCCGCCCGTGGAGAACCCCGTCGAGGTCTTGACGAAGTCCGCCCCGCCTCCTGCGCGAGGCGGCGGGCCGTGCGCTTCTCCGCGTCCGTCAGAAGGCAGGTCTCGATGATGACCTTCGTCAGGGGCGCTTTCCTTTTTGCCGCAGCGACGACGCCCGCAATATCCGCGCGCACATAGTCGTCGTCCCCATCCTTCAGGCGGCCGACAGGGATCACCATGTCCACCTCCTCCGCGCCGTCCGCGATCGCCTGCTGCGTCTCAAATACCTTCACCGCCGTTGGCGTCGCGCCCTGCGGAAACCGATGACCGTGCGGGTCTTGACGCCCGTGCCACTGCAGCTGCGTCGCTGCCAGGACACCCAGATCGGGCCGAGCACAGACGGAGGCGAAATGATACTGTTTTGCCTCGCTGAGCAGCTGGTCAATGCCGGCTCTCGTCGCATCCGTTTTCAGCAGCGTATGGTCAATCATTGTTGCAACGTCCATGTGTTCCTCCTGTCGATGCTGCACAAGCACCGATAAAATTCACTACGATCATCTTTTACCCTACATATTACGTTGCTTTTGCAGTACTGTCAAAGAAAAATTCACGGGCAAACGATCCGCCGCACCGCGCTCCTGTCACCGCTGTTCTTCAGTTGACTCCCTGCCCGCTATAATAAAAGGAGAATTCATCAGAAAAAGGCGCTCACATGAACGAACTCACCCTCAAATACGGCTGCAATCCGAACCAAGTGCCCGCACGTGTCTTTGCCGACGGCGGCCTGCCCTTTACCGTGCTGAACGGACGGCCGGGCTACATCAATCTACTTGACGCGCTGAACAGCTGGCAGCTCGTGCGCGAGCTGAAGGAGATGTCGAGGGCTCCCGCAGCGTCCTTCAAGCACGTCAGCCCGGCGGGTGCGGCACTCGGTCTGCCGCTCAGCGAGACATTGGCGCGTGCGACGCATGCGGCGGGCGCGAACTCTCGCCCGTTGCCTGCGCCTGTGTGCGGGCGCGCGCGCGGACCGCATGAGCTCCTACGGCGACTTTGCCGCCGTCTCCGATGTCTGCGACGAGGTCTCGCAGAGTTCCTGCGCGGCGGAGTCTCCGACGGCATTATCGCGCCGGGCTACACGAGAAGGCGCTGGAGATCCTAAAGTCCAAACGCAAGGAGCAGCTATCTGGTCCTCAAATGGATGAGAGCTACACGCCGCCCGCCATCGAGCGCAAGGACGTGTACGGCGTCACGTTCGAGCAGCAGCGCAACGACGTGAAGATTACGGAGGACTGCCTCACGGATCGCCCGACGGCGAACAAGGACATCCCCGATGCGGCCCGCCGCGACCTCCTGCTCGCGCTCATCACGCTGAACACACGCAGTCGAACTCCGTCTGCTACACGATGGACGGACGGGCGATCGGCGTCGGCGCGGGCAGCAGTCGCGCGTCCACTGCACGCGCCTCGCGGGAAACAAGGCGGATATCTGGCAGCTGCGCTGCGGAGCCCGCAGGTGCTCGCGCTCCCGTTCCGTGACGATGTGCGCCGTCCCGACCGCGACAACGCCATCGACGTCTACGTCGCGGGCGACGGAGACGACTTCGCCCTGCTCGCGGCGGACTGGCAGCGGCTCTTTTACGGAAAAGCCCGCGCCCTTTACACGTGAGGAGCTAGCGCCTACCTCCGCACGGTCACGGGCGTCGCGCTCGGCTCAGATGCGTTCTTCCCGTTCGGCGACAACGTAGAGCGTGCCCATCAGAGCGGCGTCTCCCCATCGCGCAGAGCGGCGGCTCGATCCGCGACGACAACGTCATCGCGACCTGCGACAATACGGTATTGCCATGGCAATGACCCACATCCGCCTCTTCCATCACTGAGGGAGGAACACAGCCCCTCATCCTACAGGGAGCTTGGCACTGCGAAAAAGACGAGACGGGCTGCGGTACGAATCGAAACATTCGTACCGCAGCCCCGTTTATGATGAACAAACGCTATGACGATTATACGTCAAAGGCCTCGATCTGTCTATGGATGATGCGCACCGCCTCGGCGAGTTCACGCGCTACATCCGCCATGCCGTTGATGTCGCTCGTCTGCTGCTGGATGCTCGCCGCCATTTTCCTCGGTGCTCGCGGCACTGTTCTGCGCCCCGTCCGCGAGTGAGGTGACGAGCGGCGTGATCTCTCTGACGATTGGCAAAGATGGCCGACATCGATGCCTCTACTGACGCTGTTGCGCGCTCGAGGCGCTCGATGGAGATGCGATGCTCATGTAGTTGCTGCGCGTCGAGGTTGATCGCCTCTGTCTGGACGCCACTGTGCGCTCCACATTCTGTATCCCCGCAACGCGTTCTCCGAGTTGTGCGTCAGTTCTGTGATGATTTCCTGGATATCTTTTGTCACTGCTCGACTGATCGGCAAGCTTGCGGATCTCATCGGCAACCACGGCAAATCCGCGCCCCGTCTCTCGGCACGCGCCGCCTCGATGGCAGCATTCAGTGCGAGCAGGCGCGTCTGCTCGGCAATGGACTCGATCATCGTACTCGCCTCGCCGATCTTGCCGGCACTCTCGTTGTTTTTCATTGACGAGGCGCGTAATTGCCGTGACGTTGGCGTTTGCCTGCTCCGTCTCCTGCAGAAGGTCATGCACCACAGCCGTGCCGTGCTCCTTTTTCCTCGGCGACACGCGTGCTCACCTCTTTCAGATCGCGAAACAGGTCCTCATTTTTTTCTGGAGGAGTGCTCGATCGACTGGATGTTGTCACTGATCGTCTGCGTATGCATTGCCTGATCGGTCGAGCCGTTTGCGATGTTTTTCGATGGTGCGGCTCAGCTCCTCTCCGGCACTGAGTACATTCGTACTCGACGTGCTGAGTGTCCCCGGACATCGTGCTCAGATCGGAGGCTCGCTTCCCGAGGGAGGCAACCATCGCCTTGATCTGTTCGCCAGGTCATTCATCGTGCCTGCGAGAACGCCCACCTCGTCGGCGCTGCTGCTCTCACGTGGTGGATTTTGATCTTGCCCGCCTCATTCTTCGAGAATGCACGCACCATGTCAACGACGGGACGTGTCACGCCGCCGCTGACCTTGAGTGCCAATACCGCACAGAGGGCAAGTGCAGCCACAATGCAGAGGATGGAGAGTTCGAGTTCCTCATGCGTCGCTGCACGGCTTTCCTCACTGCGCTCACCGCAAGATATGCATCGATGTTGTCCACGTAGTTGCCCGTCGAGATCACCCAGTTCCACGGGGCGAACTTCAGCGAGTAGGCGCGTTTCGGTGAGAGTTTCCCGTCCCGACGTCCTCCGGCTTTTCCCACATAAAAATTACTGTATCCACTCACATCGTTCGCCGCAGTGATGAGATTGCGGATGACATAGTTGCCGTCAGGATCACGGTCGTCTCTGCGGTTCGTCCCTCCTTGCCCTCCAAAAAGGGATGTGCGACCAGCTGATGGTCCATGTCATCAATCCAGAAATAGCCGCTGCCGTTCGCTCCGTAGCGCAGCTTCTTCACGCGGGCAATCGCCTCTGCCTTTGCTTCGTCCTCCGTCAGACGTCCGTCCTGGTACATATCGTGAGGCACTCTGCACCTCGCTGCGTGCGAGCTCCGTCGCAACGCTGATCATGTTGTCATAGTCTGTGTACAGCATCGTACGGAACTGTTCCTGCGTGTGGCGGTCACGCATATCCGCCATGATGAGCAGCAGTGCGACAATGAGCACCGACGAATTGCGATCACCGGTGCCATCAGCGCCAGCATGAATTTACTTCGCAAAGATTTCATTTCTGCAGTCCTCTCTCTCGTGTATTCTATATTACCATTCGCGTGTTATGGCAAAAAAATCCTCTTTTATAAAACTTTTGTTTTCTGTGTAGATTCGCACAGCACATCTCTTTTCGCTGTTTTTTCCTCTTCCCCTTTTCGCGCGCTATGCTATAATAAAATACCGTTAGAAGATGGCGGAGACTGGGTATGGAATATGCCGAGTGCTCCTCCTGTTGATCTATTGGTCGTCATGCTTACTGCCGCGATGGATCGCTGTTCTTGCGAAAAAGGAATAAAAGGAAGCACTGGGAGGTGATTGGTCGTGATCAAAGCGGCTGAGGCATTCGAGAAATATATCGAAAAGGAAGACATCACCGGTTTCTCCGTCCGCGAATTGGGCGACGACCGCGACACCACTGTCTTTGAAAGGTGAGATTGCCGTGGAGGAGCGGCGTCTTCCATCGCCGTCATCATCGACAGCACGGCCTATGCGACCATCCGCGTCCGTCTCGCACAGAACGCCGTCGACGACACGAACGCCATGCTGCTCACAGGGCTGGCTCATGCGGCAGAACCAGGACAGCCGCCTCGTCAGTTCTACCTCACCTCCGATACCGCCATCCACGCCGACGTCGTCGTCCCGCACAATCGAGCGTTTCGACCTGAAGGTCATGACGAGGCGTCCTGCGCGTCTTCGTCCGCGATATCACGAAACTCATGCCCGACCTCGCCATGCTCCTGCTACGAGTGAGCTGCATTTGACAAACGGGTCCAAATCTGCTATTATAGCAACCACTGCGGGCGTAGTTCATCGGTAGAATGAAAAGCTTCCCAAGCTTTTAGAGGTGGGTTCGACTCCCATCGCCCGCTCCAGAGAAAAATACAAGAGCCGTCATGCTGACGGCTCTTTTTGTGAATGCAAATGCACTCACATCCGCGATCCCTCATCGGATCTCACATTCCTATATCGCGGTCTATGCCCCTGCGCAGCATAAATCCCCATTGCTGCGCAGCTATGGGGCAGAACCATTTCGATTATGCGGCTTTGCCATTTTATGACGGGTTGTATTCCTTCGTGGTATTCCCCCGTCATCAATATAGTTGAGGATGGCGTTGATGATCGGCTTTTGCATCGTAGTAAGATGGTCTGGTGCCGAACGTCTCATACTCCCATCCGTTTGCTGATGCGCGTAAAGCGATACGTCAAGACACCTGTATGCTCACGCTCAAAGGTACAGGCAACACCACCCGCATTCCCATCAAACCAGCGCGAGGTCGTATCAGCCATCACGCCGACACCCTTGCCTTGATAAATGCAGATCGTCGCAGCATCTGCACGCGCCGCCCCACCTGCGATGACAAGTCCGATCAGAAGCGCAAGCATGACTGCGAATACATTCTTCCCTGTTACAGTAGACATCATCATATCCTTTCTTACTGCGAAATATAAACGGACAAAGCACAGACCGCAAAAGCGAAGCTGCCGTCCCATCGTCTGCCTGACAACCCATCTGCACGAGACAGATTAACTGTCTTCCGCCGTCAGACGCACCATAAGGATAAGATTCCCTCGTGCATCGGGAGCACAGCTGGTCTCATGGATAACGCGGCGGTTCAGTGCGCTCACCCACGCTTCATTATGCCTCGTATTTTTGATAATAGGATGATGCTGTCAGCATTGCGAACTCATCGCGAGACACCCCATGGCGATCGTCAACGCACCGAGCGCGCTTCCAACATAGCGGCAACATTCGAATTGTTCCCGTTTGCCATAATGACGATTTTTAGAAACGTAGCCTTTCTCATTGCAGAAAAAGGAAATAACTGCCCCTTCTCCTCCCCACCGATGCCCGCCACGTACAGATCATAGTAGCTGTCGGGGACATTTTTCCAACATGTTTCAAATTATTCAAGCGGTATGGATTGCCTATCCCTGCAAGGACTGCATTGCTGTCGTTATAAAGTGCATATGCACCCATGTCGCAGATCTGCACGACTCTTGCATCGGCAGAGGATGCAAACAGCACCGCAGAACAGAACACGAGCACGGCAGCGAATTTTTGCAGGATTTTCATGTTCGTCCTCCTCCTTTACGAGTTGTAGCTGTCATCCAAAAAGATCAGTTATCGGTCGCCCGCATATGCACCAGAGCCTAAACGTTCTCCCGCTCTCGCCGGGATCTGTGTCATTTCACGAGACGTACCCGTCGATTGAGACGTGCAACCCACACATCACCATAATAGGTATTCGATTTACCGCGATGGGAATTTTGTTTTAAAATATCACTTTCCTGCACAGATATCCCCATTGCCATGGTTACGCCGGCCATGGCATACGCCATATACGTCGCATAGTTCGGGTTATCCATATCTGCCATGATGGACATTTTTGGAGACATATCCTGCACCATTGCAGAAAATACTACGACAACAAAATCTCGAGCGCTCCCCTTCAGACCTGTCCCATAATATTGATCATAAGGACTCTCAGGGAGAAAGCTTTTTCCAAAGCTTTAAAATCAGAAAAGCGGAAGGTACATCATGCCTCGAAAAAGGCTGTTCGCTCTGTTATACAGCAGCATACCTTATATCACAGATCTGAACCGTCTTAGCATCGACAGAGAATGCAAATAAAACCACGAGAACAAAATACAAACTGCCACGGCAGCGATCTTTTGCAAAGGTCTTCATGTTCGTCAGCCTCCTTTACGAATGCACTGTTCTACAGACGGCGGCTCCCCACGCCATCAGGGCGAAAGGGCGGCAATGCAGCAGATGCGATAGAACAACGGAATGTTCGGCATTCATCATCACTATATCCTCCTATTCAATCTCTCCATCCTGCCGCAAAGCGAAATGTATCGACTATTCGCTCTTAATTTATTCGACATTTTCCTTTTTATTTTTCCTTCTTTTCGTTTTTAGAAAAACACCGTCTGATGAGGCGGCCGGACACCATAGTCAGGGCTCCCAATCCCCACAGCATCTGAAGGATATTCTCTCAGGAACCATAGGCACAGTACGAGAAAAGGTTCACCGTCATCTCAATGATACTACCATCACATAATCTTCTTGTGTTATAATTGTATTTAGAGTTTTCCAATCAAAATGCGCCAGTATGCAAAATATACAGATAAAAGCACATGAAATGACGATATGAAAGGGCTGCGATGGGAACCCTCATACAGAATTCCTTGGGATGCAGAAGGGTGGCAGTTCTTGTCCATGGATACATACAGTTGAAAAATAGTGTCTTTTTATAATGAAGCCATCAAATATAGATCGCACACCCTGCGTGAGCGTGCTCTGCGGAGAGGAATGAATGTCGGAGAAACATTCCGCAACGAAAATAGTATCTCCATGCAGATGACAAAATTGAAGATATCTTCTCCGGCGGGAGAGTTCCGCCTGAGTCCCTCCGCCGCAGGTGTTCTTCGATGTGGTTCAGCTTATAGAAAGGACCGCAAAGCCTTTAACGAGCTTCTTGGGCGAGCAACGAGGCTAGTCAGACCGTGCTGCCCTGGAGAAGGACTTTCTTTTCAGTGGCTTGCGAATAGGTCCCCCACATCCTGCCAAATCTTCAGGACGCGTGCCACAAGTTGAACAAATTCCTTTCCGAGTACAAGGTGCTCGATATCTCCTGTTCGACAAAAACATTATCCATGTGATGGACAAGGTAAAATCGACGGTGAACTCACAGAGATTCTGCACTCCTCCAGCAGGAGAAAAATGCCGCTCATGCAGACGGCCCATTGAGTTCTACTACATCTAGCTCTATCAAGCACATGACAACGACGCATCACGACCGCCCATCGGACGGTCCACGGCGGCTGTCATCACCCGCTGCTGATCTCTGCCCCACGAACAAGAGGCGTCATCCACGAGACGCGAAGCCGGCCTGACACCTCGTCCACGACATCGGCTACAACACTCGCCCTCGCGATCCTGTACAGGAGGTTTATATGCAGTCGTACCATATCCCTCTGTCAAAGAGCCTCACTGGTGCTCGGCGTTCTCGCGGCAGTATTGGATGCTATGCCGCAAGCCGTTCCGGATACAGAAGGGCGAAAGATACTGATACGCATACGATGACGGGTCTGGGCTCCACGTCGTCGGAGGTAATGATATGGGCATGTCCATCAGCGAAATTCTTGAAAAATGCAATATCTATCTCGATGATTCACTCATCTCAAAGGAACAGCTCCTCGAACGTATATGTCCTTCCTCGCAGAAACGATGTCGCGAGAGAAAGCTCCGTCGACTTTGCCCCTGCACACGGGCAACATCTGCTTCGATGCTCTGTCGATTGCCGCCGTCGGCCCGGCTGCCTCGCAGATCGTCTCACCTCATCGACGATCTGCTTGTTGCACTCACGAGGACGACTGCGTCATCTATGAGGGACAGCGTTATCGGTGGAAGGGAATCCGCGAGTCGATGGTATGTTTCGCCGTCTTGGGAGCAGGACGTAGGAAAGCACGGTCTGAGCAAAGCGCCTGATCCCCTGCCATGACAAATACAAGATCAAGCCATACTACGGTACGCACAGGCGACCAACGCCGTCGGCGTGAAGCAATCTCAGAGACATCGTGAGATCTTTCTCGCCGATGTCCTGGGCTGCCCCTAGTGACAAGTCCCTCCTGAGATCGACGTTGCCGTGGTCATCGTATCGCGCGCGACGTATTCAGCAGCAGCTATCGGCGCATCTATATCGGGATACGGAGATGGGCAGCGCATCAGTCTCGCGAACTTCACGGCATCCTATTACACTGACACAGACTGCCCCTATCAGATTGGCGAGAATCCGACAAAAGCCGAGCCCGTCCTGGTCACGGGCAACCTCTCCGTCTGCAGGGTGGTCTATGATCGCCAGCAGGAACGAGGCCGTCAGATTCCTGTCTCTCTCTGAGACACCATCCTCGATGGACATCGGATCTCAGCGACATTCTGCGTGCGCCGCCCCTCAGATAGCGCCTTTTATCACTGCAGGTTTACAGCAGAACTCTCCACTTGATCGAACGGGATACGGACGCCGCAGTCTTTTGCCTGCACAAGCGATACCTCGCCCACTCGGCCCATATCCAAAGATCAAAGCCCAGCCTTGCGAAGGCATCGTTCAACAGGCAGCCGCGCTGCGCGAGAATCGCATCGTGCCTTCCCGTTCGGGATGGCATCTCGAGGCGACCGCAGAAATCCGCAGGCTCCTCAGCATCGTAGCGCAGCGCCGATTGGGAGGCATCGGAAAAAGACACCTTCATCGGAACGGCATACAGCCTAAGTCAAACCTATTTACCACAGCCGTATTCACCATGGAGGAAATGGAAACGGCCATCACCGCTGGCGGGGTCTCCATCACCTCACCGCATACCCGTATCCAGGCACTATGGGACATTGCTGACCAGATCGACACCGATCAGAACGTACAGGGAAAAGTGTGCGGAGATTGCCGACAAGCTGGAGCGTCTGCATACCAGATCGCGTGCTTGTTCTCACCCAAACGGAGGAGCTGCGCGCCTGCCTCGAACGCTGCTGCCCCGCCATCTCCGTGCCCACCTTTGCCATCATCGTCCCAAAAGCCTACTACGCAGAAATCCTAGCGCACCTCCACCGCAATATCTTTGCCCGCAATTACATCACTTGCGTTACTCCGGCAGATTTGACCCATCTGCCGCATACGAATATGTCATCTCTGTGGGAGAGCTCAAGACAGAAGATACCAGCCATCCGCCTGCCAATCTGGGAGAATCTACCGCTCGCCCCACCGTGGCACGTTTCTTCGCCTCATCGGCAACGAGCGATGAGTCGAGTACGAGCGCTTGCTGAATGCGCGCATGGGGATCGCGATGGATGATGCTGCAGAGGATATGTCGGATGCTTTTCCGACGGGAATGTCATTTACTTTTACCGAGTCTGTATCCGATCTTGCCGATTTCAAGGTTGCTCGCACTCGCGGTTATCGTCGATCCCCACGAGTGACGGATCGACAGCGGTCACTGAGGCCACGCATATCAGCAGATTCACCACAGGAGAGCAGATCCTATTTTTTCCGATACTACACCGCCGTCGTATTCGACCCCATGCATGAAGAAGTCACAGAAAAGTCAACGCCCTGGCTGACGTGCCCTCTGTTTTCGCCAAGAGGAACAGCACCACCCACATCGTCGATATGATATGCGGAGCTCCCTGTACGCAGGACGACTGGGAGAAAGATGCAGCGAGTACTTAGCAAAATCGCTCTACTGGAAAACGGTTCTGCGCGCCTATAGGGAACGGAAAGAACTGAGCTGCAGTCACTCGCCAAGTGCTTCGAGGACTGCGGAACACCGCTGCGGAGGCCTCGATCCGCCAATGGCTGAGTACCGGAAACACACATCATCGGGCCGCAAAAATCTCCTCACTTGAGAGCATCGCCAGCATATCCAGGATCCTTTCTCTAAACGATGTGCATGGGTATTTCGATGCTTGCACGCATACGCTCCACGCGGCGCAAAAATCCTCGACCACATTGCTGTCGCCATTCACGCGCAGCTCGGCGGCGAGTCCTGGTACCTGACCCCACCATCAACATTGTCGCCGATCACGTAGAAAAGCTCTCTGAAACGCTGACGCCCTTGAGGACATCATGCCGCTGGATGAAACATTCCATGCGAAGAGCAGTCTCGTCAATCATCCGATCACAGAAGCGGAGGTTTCATTATGACAGATCCTGAGATCAGAGCAGCCCCTGCTCTGTGCCCGAAAAGAATACATCCAGGCGATCCGCGCCGATATGCTCGGGCGGGCTCGGAAGTTCTCTCTGCCGGACGCAGAGCACGAGCTCGTGCATCGCTCCCGCCGCACGATATTCCCTCGGCATTCTGTTTCCACAAGGCAATCTGCTCCGCCATGACGGGACGAGACCATCACGGAGGACGAATCCCTGAACGAATCAGCATCGCCTGATCTGAGTGATCCTGCTTCGTATGGCTTCGGGACGTCCGATCGTCCTGCGGGAACGATACAGAGGATCTCCATACGGCAGAGGAAGAACACGGGAGCCCTCGATGAGGAAGATCGGAATGACCTTATATGCCCCCTCGTCGATGGGACTCACCTTCCTTGTGCAGGTGACTGCGAAACAATATGCGGTAAGGTTTCATTCGGCACATATCGCCGCGCGCATAGAGGAGTGTATCCTTCCCTTCCGCCCTTCGCAGCGGATCACTTTGCCGTACCCGCCGCACTCTCCAGATCTCATCGACTATGATCCTGTAAAGAACGTCGCCCGCCTCCAAGCGCTCCGTAACCCTGGCAGAACTCGCCCCATCCTCGCGAGGATCCCCTCGCGGGCGGATGCTGCAGCACTGCAGCGGATTTTTGTTCCGCTTCTGTGACTACTGCCGCACCGGCTACGATCAGAGAGCCGCATGAGCAGTCTTTTCCGCCTCCATTTTGGCGGAAAAGCTCACATCGATCAGCGTATCACAGAGGACGATGCACAGGCGCATGTTCGTATGGTGGCCTGTACGCCGCAGGGATCGACACGCGAGGTTTGGTCTGTCACGATCATGGTGGTAAACGGTCACAGTATGGACAACGACAGCGGGCATCCGCTGAGCAGTGCATTTTCAGGCACACATGGAGATTGCTGCGGAGGAGACCACTTCCGCTTTTGTGGACAGCAATCGCGTGCGGGAAATCGACGCCCTCGATGACGAGGAACGCTCGCTCGCCCTCCCTCTATCGGAATAAGAAAAACCCTATGGAACAGGCCTCGGCACCTCTGTGGCATGGGATATCGATGAGCAGGGCCGCGGTACATTATGGGTGAGTTCCTCCCGGTCGCCGAGGTGCCGTCCGTCGACTTTTTCCCTTCCGCCGAACGATCAGATTAGCAGCGAAGAGGTCTCGATGAAATATCTCTCCGATCTGGACGACACGCCGCAAGAAGAAAAATTGGCCTCTCTGACAAAGATGGTCAGCCTCTATCGAGTGGATCGACCATCTGCGAGGTGGAAGCCCCACCTGACCCACAGCATCAGGAAACAGCGGCAAAAATATCCGTGTCTGTCAGCAGGCCTGCACCCGCATGCATGAAGGCATCGAAATACTGCGTCGCCTGCCGGATGCCTATCATGCATTCCTTCTGGCCAACCGTGCCATGTGTACGCAGCGCATACTATCAAGCACAAACCGATATGGCAGCAGCCTGACCGCTACCCCGACGACGAGGAGATCTCTGCATGGCTGCATCAGCTGGACTACAAAGAACAGCCGTCAGACGCAGCGATATGGAGACCCTTCAGATCGCATTCCTGCTCATGGACGTGAGCGCCATCGTACGACCAAAGCCCCGAGCGGGATCTGATCGACCTGATCTGGTTTCCGACCGGCGGCGGAAAGACGGAGGCATATCTTGGACTGACCGCATTTACCATATTCTATCGGCGGCTCGCCCACCGACAGAGTCGGACGGGACCGCCGTCATGATGCGCCATACATTGCGCCTCCTCGCAGCACAGCAGTTCACACGTGCGGCGACCCTGATCTGTGCCTGCGAATACATTCGAAAGGATGTCTCTGCAGCGGCGCCCTCGTTACCCCTCCTATCCGCTGGGAAACGAATCCATCACGATCGGACTTTGGATCGGCAGGCGCACACTCCCCAACAAGAACAAAGATGCCATCGATCATCTCGAAAGCTAAACGCCGCAAATGAAAACCTCGATGTGCGCAAAAGAACGGGACAACAAATTCCAAGTACTGAAAATGCCCCTGGTGCGGAACAAAAGATGGTAAAAGGATTTGGAAAAGGACGGCCAACAGCAGCAGAACCATCGGTGCATGGGGATATCGTATCATCCAAAAACGGGCATTTTCGTCTGTTCTGTCCACATTCCGCCTGTGACTTTCACCTGGAGCTCCCCCATTCAGATCGTCGACGAGGAACTCTATCTGCACCCGCCGACACTGCTCTTTGCCACCGTCGATAAATTCGCCATGCTGCCGTGGGAAGCACAGATCGGCGCATTCTTTGCTGCGGGCACAGCAAGCAGAGCCCCGAGGCTCATCATCCAGGATGAACTGCACCTCATCTCCGGCACCCTGGGAACAATCGTCGGACTCTTTGAGACGGCGATTGATGCACTCTGCAGTCAAGGGATCCGCCAAGATCATTGCCTCCACGGCAACCATCCGTCGGGCAAAAGAACAGTGCGCCGCACTCTATAACCGCGCAGTCGTCCAGTTCCCACCGCCCGGTCTCTCAACGCCAACGACTCATTTTTCGCAAAGGATGCCGTCATCGATCACGCCCATGGGAAATACGGACGGAAGTACGTCGGGATCATGCCCTCCGGCAAGACAAAAAGCGATCATTGAAAGTCCATCTCATGGCAGCACTGCTGCAGCGCCTGTTCATGATGGATCTCCCGGATGAGGTCAAGGACAAGCTATGGACGCTGACGGCCCTATTTCAACAGTCTCAAAAGAGCTGGGCAAGGCCTCGACCTTTGCCAATGACGATGTGAAGGACTTCATCAAGCGCACTGCCTACCGCACGTTTACGTGGGCTCGCCTGATGGGCATCCTGACGAGCTCACAAGCCGCGTATCGACCACAGAGCTCAACGAGACGCTGAACAAGCTCGAAAAGACGGCATATTCGAAAGAGAATATCGCGGCATACGCCTCCAACGTACTCCTCGCGACGAATATGATCTCTGTCGGCATCGACGTCGCACGTCTCAACGTCGATGCTGCTCGGCCAGCCGAGCTGACGAGCGAGTACATTGCAGGCATCAAGCCGCGTGGGGCGCTCTATCCCGGGGTCGTATTCGTGCAGTATGACGCCACAAAGAGCCGTGACCGCTCGCACTACGAGCACTTTCCTGCCTATCATGCATCGTTCTATCGCTTCGTCGAGCCGACGAGAGCCACGCCGTTCTCACGCCCCGCACGCGCCCGTGCGCGACTCCGTTATCACGGCAATGCTGCGCCATCAGATCGGCCTTTCGGGTGATAACACAGCCATCCAGTTCAGCCGCAGCGACTATGCTGACGAGATCCGCGCATGTGAGGACTTCATCACCGACCGCGTCGCGTCGATCAACGCCCTGCTCCACGATCATGCGGCAGAGGATACAGATGAGCTGCGCGAGGGAAATCGAGTATTTCCTGCGACGCTGGGAAGAAGCAGTCCACGCCTGCAAGCAGGATGATCCGCCGGTGCCCTCTATTTTGGACAAAAATTCACTGGTCAAGTCGCCTACGGATGGCGAGCGGCGCCTCCCTGAAGGCATATGGCGCACGGGGAACGGATCAGGCGTTTGAGACACTGGACCTCCATGCGTCATGTTGATACACCGGTCCGCGGAAATGTCATCGTATGGGAGGAGACAACAGCCCATGTCTAAGCAGAAATGCCGCATATATTTGCCTCAGCAGACCCACTCCGTCCGCACAGCGCAGGCAGTCCTGCAATACGGCGCAGGCGCGATGGTGGACTTCCCGGATCAGAACGCTGGTCACCGCTGCACCGGAGCTCTGGAGCAAAACGCAACGCATCTGCGACGAGCGCCTTGCCAAAGCACTCCATGTCAGCTATTTTGCCCGCCCGACGGAGATCGCCTATACGCGTTTCCCGGAATGGTATTTCTGTCCAAGTGCCGACACTTCCAGCCGCTCCAACAGTGGATCGCACAGTATCGGAAGTCTGCCTCCCCCAAACAGCGGGAGAAAAGATCCTATATGGTGCATCGTCCACGATGCCCCGATATGCCGACAGGATCTGCTCTGCACGCGTATCGTAACCATCTGCCCGTCCGGGCATCTGAGTGACTTTTCCCTGGGTCAAATGGGTACATGCCATGGCAGAAGCGCCCCATCTGCGTAATCCGAACCTCAAGCTAAAGACGGGGTCATCCGGCGGCGAGGACTCGACGGCATCCAGATCACCTGCTCGTGCGGCGCAGGCGACACTCAAAGGGCGCCATGGACGACGGTCGTTTTCAGGCACTCGAACAGAGCAGCACGTGCTCGTTCCGCTGTGACGGGACCATCCCTTTCGCCATGAGTCAGGTCATGCAGCTGCTACCCGCGTGCTGTCCAGCGGGGCTCCTCCTCCGTCTACTTCCGCTCGTCTATCGCTCTCTCGTCATCCCGCCCTTTGCTGACCGTCTCAACAAGGGAGATCGAGGGAGCCACGAATTCGAGGTCTGCGTCAGGGAGCATCGACGGCGAGGGAACCCGAAGATCGCCCGGATTTTATCAAAAAGAGACTCTCAAAAATGGGCAGAAAAATCGCGCTGGAAATCAGCGCAGATGCAAGGATGTCGCACAGATCCTAGAGCGGAAGTGGAATCCCGCGGAGGACAGCCGCGACCTTAACGACACCTATCGCCGTGAGGAGTTCGCAGCACTCTCCGGGGCGATGAGCGCACCTCAACCGACCACGTCGGTGACTTCTCCCGTGAGGAAACGGACATCACCCGTCGATCATATCCCACATCAAGGGCAGTCTCTCTGATCGACAAAATCCGCGTGGTCAATGCACTTCTCGGATTCTCCGCATGCAGCCCATATCCTCCCCACCGACGCAGGCTTTGTCTCCATCAAAAACCGAATACCAACTGGTATCCGGCCTATGAAGTACGCGGCGAAGGATTTTTATCGAGTTCGATGCCGATGAGATCCGCCGCTGGCTGCAGGAATACGAGGAGCCGCTCTTCCAACGTGCAAAAATACTCACGCGAAAGCGGAGAATTCTCTCCTCGGCTCCTCTCTGGCGCAGTATACATCCCGCTTTCATCATGCTGCACACCTTGTCCCACCTACTCATCACCCAGCTCAGCTTCGAGTGCGGATACAGCGTGGCATCCCTCGAGTGAGCGCATCTATTTCTCGGATGCAGAGAATGACGCCATGTACGGGATATTCATCTATACGGCGAGCGGCGACGCCGCGAGGAACACTGGGCGGACTCGTACGCCAGGGAGCGCGCCGACACATTCCGCAGCTCCTGCGCAGAGCGGTCACCCATGCCAAGATCTGCTCCAACGACCCCCGTCTGCATGATGAGCCACGGACGGGACGGGACTCCCTTAACCTCGCTGCCTGCCACGCCTGCGCTCTCCTGCCGGAAACCTGCTGTGAGCGTGGAAACATGCTGCTGGATCGCGGCATGATCGTCGGCACCTATGAGCACCCGAAATCGGTTTCTGGAAGGATCTGCGCTGACCTGCCACTGTCCCGTATCTACAGGATCGGGAACACGGCAGCACCTACCACCAGATACTGCTGCTCCTGAGTGCACCTCGATCTGGCACGCCCGCATCGCGTTGAGCGCGGTCGTGTGACTCTCGGGCGTGACGCCCGCGCAGCGAGGCGGCATCGACACTGATGCGCTTTTTCGGGGTGGGAACGCCTTCACGAGAGGGCGTTCGAGATGACGCAGATATCCGTGCAGAGCCGACGAACTCGATCGCATCGTAGTCCGCGAGGGCGGCGGGGAGTGCCGTCGCGCCGAACGTGGGCTTTTTCGATCACGGCGGCCGCCGCGTCAGGCAAAGGGGCGGAGTGCCTCACGATCGCCCAGCCCGCCGTGCCGCGAATGCAGTGCGGGACGGGCAGATGCTCTCCCTCCTGCGTCGTGAGATAGTCCGCGCCGTGTATCCATGGTAAAGACGAGTGCCGTCCCCGCCGCACGCGCCGCCGTCAGCTTCTCCACCATGCGCGGCAGCATTGCCTCGCGCTGCTGCCGTGCCGAGTGCGCCGTCCACGAAGTCGTTCTGCATATCCACAACAACGATTGCCTTCTTCATTGTGTGCCCTCATTTGGCCGATGCTCCCGCCGCTGTCGGCGCCGGGAACTTTCTGTTCGCTCAGCATCTCAGTGTGCTCTCTGCCCCATCCATCGCGCGCCTCCCATTCATCATAGATGGGACGGAGGCGGTCGTCAAGATAGGGAGAGTGCCTGCGCGCGGATCGTGTCGGGGATGCCGTGGTACGCCTCAGCGATCGCGCCCGTGATCGCAGCAATGGTGTCACTGTCACCGCCGAGCGAGATCGCCGTGCGGATGGCATCCTCAAGGAGCATGACTCGAGGAAACACTCAATCGCCTGCGGCACGGTATGCTGACGGGTCTCATTAAAAATATAGTCCTCGCGAATCCCGTCAATGGTAAAGTCGAGCGCGTAGTAGTGCTCCACAATATGGGCGGCGATCTCCTGCGTGCGTGCCCCGTCCGCGCCATATAGACAGCGACGGCGGTCGCCTCCGCGCCCTCGATCCCCTCCGGGTGGTTGTGCGTGACCTCCGTCACCGCCTTGGCGAGGGGCGATAGCCTCCTCCATGCTGCGCGCGGCAAATCCTGCGGGACTGACGCGCATCGCCGCACCGTTGCCAGAAGCTGTCGTAGGGCGCAGGGTTATCGGTGATGAACATCCACCAGTAGAACCGCCCGCCATAGCCGCAGTCGGGATAGTGCTGTCCCGATGCTCCGCATCCAGTACACCGCATTTGCGCGCAGGCGCGCATAAAAACGCCCTCCTCCGCATCTCCTGCATCCGAGAGCCCCGCGGCATCTGCCGCCGGCGCGTCCGCTGCCTCCCGCTGCGTCTCCGCAGTCGCCTTTTCGCCACGGACAGCGTCATAATGCTGTCATCCGTCGCAAAACAGCCCTCCGCAAAAAGCTCAAAATCCTTGCTGCGATGATTGTCGAACTCAAACCGCGAGCCGACAATATCGCCAATGATTGCCCCCAGCATCGTATGGCCTCCTGTAAGGAATCACACCCCTCACCGCATCACGCGGTTAAGCAGCGTCTGGAAATCATTCACATGCTCATAGATCACGCGGTCGCTGTGCAGCGACGCGAACAGCTTCTTTGCGCAGGCGATCTTTGCCTCCTCGATGGGGCGGGCTGGAGCGAGGAGAGCGTCCCCTTCGTCTCCGCGACGAAATAGATATGCCTTTGATCCCCCATCCTGTCAGTTCAGCCACGATGGTGTGCGGCATCACCCCCTCAGGAAATAGGCGAAAATCAGCCACGCAGTTTCTGTATGTTTGGATATCGCTAAATACGAAGAGAAGCATGCTTCATAGCGTTAATCAAAAACCATATCTGGTTTCTCTTTTTACACTCCTTTCAACCTTTTTCCGGAATCTTCCCAAGAAATAGTCCTCAATAATATTCCACATCTCATCATTTGAGAATCCGCCCTCATAAATATAGGTCAGCATCTTCACCGAGATCAGGTGTCTTTCTGCTACCATATCAAGCAGTCTGTTGTGATAGCTATGGGGTGCATTTTATGATGTTAATCAATGCCTGCACCTGATTTATATAAATATAAAGCTGACTGTTAGCTCACTAAAGCATTTCAAAAAGTCAAACAATCCAAGGCTTCAAGCATGCCAAGTATTACACCGTATTCTTTCGTCCGATTTTCTTTGTATCGTTGATGAGATATAACTTTCCAGCCGTCGTTTCCCGGTCAATGTTATCAAACCCTTTTTCTACCCACGAGAAATATGAATTTACAGCAACATTGAACTGATAGAACTACCATCAGAGGTTGTTCTCTCTCGCAATCGGTGTCTGCGTCTTTGCAAAATTTTTACGGTAAGAGTCCATAGAGGCTATAAGAGTTTCGCTTATCGTCCTTGCCTTGTACTCACTAAAAATGGCACTTCTTTTTATTTCATCAGCAATCTTTTTCATCGATGTAAACTCATTGGATTGTACCTTCTTAAATATGAACTTCTGAATCGCCCTCCCATACATTCTTAAATGTACTTACATAGTCATTGTCGAATATCACATCAACACATAACGCAGGCGTCATAGGGGTAATCATTTGCAAAATCCAACTCCTCGCCCTTTTTGCGTACAACAAAAACTTAAACTTTGGAAAGGATAATGTTTTGTACCCTTATCCCATATAGAACCTAGTCTAACGCGACATATATGTCTTTTCGGCTCGATCTCCTCTAGCACATCATTACGATACTTTTTGCGTATTTTATCCTGTATTTTAGGATCAATCTGAAAAAAGCCTACCGAGAACATAGGAATCGGTCTTATCGTCACGGGAGAAAATCCGATTTTCGACTCGAAGTCTTTCTGTATAAGCAAAGAGCAGTCTTTACCTTATTAATATTTTCATCTTCATCACTGATGGGAGACCTGAAAATATATGAAAAACTCTCGGCATCCAGAAGCATAGTATTCCTCTTTTTTGTCATATATTGACGATTACTCTGTCTATGCTTCTGATAAAGCTCATTTATCTTTTCTACAACCTTAACCAACTGATAATCCTGGATAGCAGACAAGCCGTGCAGCATGTTTATGTATTTGAAGTCTCTCCGGTTGTAATTGTAATAAGCTTCCCCTCTTAAATCCTCCCGTCTCGCTCCACGTCCAATTTCCTGGACATAGTCGCATACATTACCCGTCGGTGCAAAATGAACAACTAATTCTATGTCATTAATATCTATTCCCATACCGAATGCTTTGAGTTGCGAGCATTACCAGCTTTTTCTTTTTCATAAAAATTCTCGTAGTTCTCCTGCTTTTTATCTTTCGTCATAGAACCATGATATACGGCAATGTGCTCAACCTCATGCTTGTTTCGTAAAAACTCATAACATCTATCAATGAGGTGCTACCGTCGGGAAATAGATAAGCGTTTTTCTTATTTGTGAGTATCGCCCGTTTTAAGACAGACTCGATCTGCTCAAACTTATCTAACTCATACTCTGCACGCTCTCCTTAGCTTTCTTTTTCTGATCTATGACAATATCAATATCCCCTCGTTTAACATAGCCAAGATAAGTGATTGGATTCAGCATATGGAGACTATTTATCGTCTCTGTGTACATATCCTCAGGACCGCGATAAATTGCTGTAGCTGTAAATGTAGCAACAACAAACGATCGTTGTTTGTTCTCAATCTGCTTCTTTCGTAACTTTTTAATATGATCGCCTAGATACCAATAATCTGGTCTGAACTGCTTGCCCCATGTGGTGACAATATGCGCCTCATCGATAACAATCATCCCTATTGTACGATCTCAATAAGCTGCTCCACATCACTTCTACTGAGAGTGTTTCTGGAGAGATGTATAATATGTGATACTGGCTGTCTGCCACCTTATCAATGATATCCTGCTTAATAATTGGCGAAATATCAGAATTTATGGTCTTTGCATGCCTATAACTTCTCAGTTCAAGGTTCTTCACTTGGTCGTTCATAAGACCGATCAGTGGGGATATTACTATCGTCAACAAATTAAATTTTTCTGCAAGATATATTGCGGAACCTGAAACATTACCGACTTCCAGCCCAGTAGGTGCGGTAACAAATACATCTCTAAAATCCTTATCTTCATCACAGTTCTCAACCTGTTCTACAAGATTAGATATAATGCACTCTGAGATACATTGATAACAGACTTTTCTCCTTGTTCAATTTTAACCATATCGTATACGGGCAAAGTTCGATATGAATCATAGCTCAATACTTCCTTAAAATATCCATACTCATCTCGATGGTCAAATTCATCTGTTACAGTTTGCGATTGAATATAGAATATCTCGGTATAATCCTTCCAGTAATATGCTAAAAAGGCAATATGATCCTTAAGCCGATTCATATTTCCCGTATAGTTAGATATTCTGATATACAGCTCATCAGGCTCCGAAAACACTCTTTTCACCAAATCAATATAATCACTCTCCTCTATCAAGTCCATTTTCCAACGATGCATTATCCGGCGCTGATGTTATATCAAATTTCTTTTGATCAAAAACATTTTTATGAACTACTTTATTACTCTTCAAAGACGAAGGTTCATTGTAGGCCCCTGAGAAGGTAGCCATTATATTCTTTGATTCCGTCAAATATTGCAATATATTCATCAATATCTCGATATAAGTTTCATCATCTTCATCGACTTTGGACTCCTCAAAAGTGCGCAGTAAATTGTTTTTACATCATTTGTAAAAAGCAGTTCTCTACTGGATACAAATCCATATAAAGATTATTTTTCTAAGATAATGATTCTTTATATTGTGCTATAACAAAAATCTGATATTAAGAGAAATTCTTCGTATGACAAGAACTTTCTTTTGCCGTAGATAGACATAAAGTAGCCCATCTTATCACTCACTACATCAGATAAAACAATTTTTGTCTACCTCTGGATCAACAGCAGAAACAGGAATCCCTTCAGAACGACAATGATTTTATCGTCAATATTCAATGTACTCATCTTATCTTTTTATTTGGTTAATAATTATTGACCCGCTCATCTCTAATCTCCTTTACTCTAGGAAACTTTTTATATTATGCAATCTCGATGGATGGCGTAACTCTCCTTTAACGCTTTTTGATTCTATCTGTCGAATACGCTCCCTCGTAACATTAAACAGCCTTCCCACTTCTTCTAATGTCCACTGTCTGTTATCCTCAAGACCGAATCTAAGTCTAATGACTTTTTTCTCCCTTTCTGTAAGGGTATCCAGAACTCCATCCAGTATTCTCCGTAACTCCCTATTCTCAATCATCTCCTCAATTGGAATGCCACCATCATCTGAAAGGAACTCTCCAAGTTCAACGTTTTCATCTTCCCCTACCGTTACGTTTAAGGAAGAATAAGTAAGCACATATTCCTTCAACATCATGCATTCTCTTACCTGTTCCTCTTTATAACCAGTTTCATCCATTACTTTTACGATGCGCTCATCTCGATCTAGTTCACTAAACCTGTTCTCTATCGCTGCGACCTTGCTTATCCGTTCCATCGTATGAACGGGTATTCTAATCACAAATCCATGATCCATGATTTCCCTTGTAGTGCCTGTTTTATCCACCATACTGCATACGTACTAAAAAGAATACCCCATGCTGATGTCGAATTTTTGCCGCCGTTATAAGCCCTATAAAAACCCTGCCTGTTCAAGATCATCAAAGTCAAGCCTATGTCGGTATCGCTTTTTCATACGCCAAAAGCATACTTATCTACAAGCTTCTTGTTTTTCACACAAATCTTGCTCCGCTTGCAAATTCCCCTGTTGGATCATCGCATAAGATTTCATTTGATTGCTTTACAACCTCATTGACAACAACGGGTTCTGTCTTTTGAACCTTAAAAGCCCTTATCTCTAAAAAGCCCGTCGTCATAAAGGACTTTCAGGTTACCATCAGCACTCTCCGCCTCAGATCCATCTATACATCATCATCCACATCAAGAACAAACTTTTTCCCCGCCTGCCTGCTCATCTTCATCTACAAGATCTATGCCATTATGGTATAAAATCTCTACTACAGCATATTTTTCTTTTCAGAGAAAGCATCTCATATATATAATCAAACTCATCATAGGTAATGGAACCGTCCTTGATATACGGTCGAGCCATTTCAATAAGAAGCTGCTCATTCATTCAATCATCCGTCTGATTACATCCAGGAGACATAGTCTCTGCATTTCGTTAACTATTTCTTTCAATAATTTTTCCTGTCGATGATTCTTTATCCTTTATCGTAATGACGAGAGTGTCAATTGCTCTGGTGAAAAGGTATCATCGCCCTAATTATATATACTTTCTTTTCTTTTCCTCAGAGCTCTCTAATAACAGCAGAGTCAACCTCACCTCAGCATACTCTGCCAGCTTTTTCTTCAAGGAAAAACATCAAAATCCATGCATACAACGGTCCATCCCTCGAGTCCTCGTGCCGAATCATACTGAAGCACTCTTACCTCATCGCTTGCCGTGCTATAGTTTACCTCTATTGCTGCTGTTTGTTCCATCCCAAAAGAATACATTGTGTCGCTCAAATTCCCTAATTAAAAGCAAACTGCGACTCACCATTGCTCCTTTTACGAGTGAATGAGGGACTAAAAATAAAGCATGTCGTATGCAATGTTACCACACCTAATCAAAAGAATCCATTTCCCTCTTGTGCACATCAAAGAGCATATTATCTGAAATGATAATGATTTTTCCACCAGGCATCTTGCCATTTGATATGATTTTCTCACTAGGCATATCAACGTGCTGCGTATATTCATTTAAAAAGACACGATGTTTTCTTTTGTCGCAGACAATACTTTAGCTTGATATTGTTCCGATCCTTATCGTAGCCCAATCACAGATTTGCCCTCTTCTGACAAATTGGTTTCCTCCATCGGCGATGATCGTTTTCCCCTTTTCAAAGGTTTCAGGATAACATCTCTTTCTCGCCTTCCAATCCAGTGCTTCATCTATTAGTACATAATCCCAGTCAAGAGTCTGATCTGCTGCCATGATTCATAGCTGGACCAATAGCATCATCATCTGACAGGAACACATTCATCTCCCTCAATATAGAATCATACTTTTCTAAAAACTCATCCCCGAGCATACGTCCATCATAAAGCAAGTTATTCGCAAGCTGAAAGAAAAACGACTGCATCGTATTGATGAGTGACGCAGTTTTCCTCAAACATATCTGGGAGTTCCGCCAGTGCAAAACAATCGTCTTATGTCCGAGACAAAGCTCTATTATATGTCGGGATAGCACTCGCACTTGTTCTTCATCCACCAGCATTGATTGCTGTTTTGTATAAGTCTTACCGTTTTTCCGGTACCTGCTCTTCCTCTATAAATCGACAGCTTTCCTTTAGAATCAATCGGCAATCTACCGGAGGCGACTGAGCCGTTAGCCTTTCTATTCGACGCCTTGCATAGCTCTCCATCTGCTCCTTTGATCTTGAAAACAGCATCAATGCCCCTGGAAATCCGCCACATTGCGAGATTCATAGTTCGAATCAAAAACATAGCCAGACCGTGTCTGAATGGCGGCTTCTGAAGAAACAATAATCGAGATCAACGTCTTGAAGTCAAAATCTGCCCCTAAAACATTCGATGGAAGCTTTCCTCTCCCGTTGACGAGCAGTCTATTAATATCATTTGATGTAGCCTGTGTAAACCAGATAAGGTTTGTAACAAACGGAAAAATAGATAACGCACTTTCAAAAAGTTTTTACTGACATTTTCTGTTTGTTTGACTGATTTGTTACACAATGCAATCTTTTCCCCATATTTAACATAAAAATCTGTTCCTTGTATTACGATGCCAGATATGTCATGCCGTTTAATTTCAATTGCAGTACAAAAACTATGTACATCTACTTTTTGCGTACTCTTTTCTGTTCTTCTTTTTCAACAACAAACTCTCCCATCCACATAATAATTGATTAAATTGCCAAGCAAAAAGATCAATATCGCTTGACGGTTTTGCCCGTAAAGCGTACACTGGCAAAAAGAACTATCTCCCCATTGCGGAGGCTGGCATCCCATCCTGGATTATTTTTCAATTTCAGAGCGCCTATATATTCATCGGACTCCTTATCCGATCCGTATACTGATACTTTTTGACAGCCATCATTCATCCTCGTAACTGAGAAACTACTAATCTCAACGAAATATGATCGCGTAGGAAGCGGCGTATCCGCCATTCTCATCACAGGGATTGTGCCGACCATTCGGTACATAGGTGGCCTCAATGGTTGATTGGGCCGACAACCCTACAGCTAAATCATAATCACCTTTCTTCTCTCATATCCACCTCGATTGATTCCATGTCAGTCTGCCACCGACATCTCTTTCCAACGATTTTTCTGATCAATCCCATTAAAGAATCGCAGATAAAAATGAAGAGCCGTCAGGATTGGCGTAGATTTTTCATCCGATTGAGGCAGCAAACCGGACGATAACAGAGGTCATGTGGAGGATTTGCTAACGATAAGCGGTCGAAAAAATGCGTTAAGATTGATGATCTAAAGTTATCAGTGCTTTCCCTACATTAAAATTATATCATCATTATAACATAGGTAACATACACGCCATTATCACAATTTTGCAGCTTTATATATATCGCGGGAAATCGGCAAAAGGGCGTTTCCCCCTGCATTTTTATTTTTTTCCTTACAATGTGGATACTGTCACACAAGGAAAACACAGATGAGGGAGGATGTATGACGATGCTGCCGCGCCGGTACATGATGCTGTTTGGAATCACGATTACGGCCTTTATCTTCAACACGTCGGGTTCATGCCGATCGCACTGCTCATCGATATCTCGGGTCGTTCTCCCGCGACGGAGGCGGCGACGGGACAGATGATCACGATCTACGCGTGGGTGGTGGCGCTGCTGTCGCTGCCGCTGATGCTGCTGACCTGCCGCATGGAGCTGAAGCTGCTGCTGCTGATGGTGGCGCTCTTCGGTATCGGGCAGATGATCTCGAGGGTCGCGACGAGCTATGAGATGCTGCTCGGGGCGCGTATTGTCGTCGCCTGCGCGCACTCGATTTTCTGGTCGATCGCCGCGCCGCTCGCGACGCGTCTCGTGACGCGCGAGCATCAGCCGACGGCACTCGGTGTGATCGTGACGGGCAGCTCGGTCGCGACGATTGTCGGGCTTCCGCTCGGCCGCGTGATCGGGCTCGCCGCAGGGGTGGCGCATGACGTTCCTCCTGCTCGCCGTGGTCGCCGCTGTCGCGTTCGTCTATCTCGCCGTTCTCCTGCCGCAGCGTACGCCGGGGCAGGGGTCAGTGTCCGCGAGCTGCCGTCTCTCGTGCGTCAGCCTGCGCTGGCGTGCATCTACATCATGACGGCGCTCTTTGCGACGGCGTATTTCACGATGTACAGCTACATCGAGCCGTTCCCTGCATACGGTCGCCTCGTTCTCGCCGGATCTCATTACGGCGGCACTCATGCTGCTCGGGGTGACGGCATCATCGCGAGCTCGTGTTCTCGCGTATGTACGGCGAGCACCGCTTCTCCCTGCTGCGCTGGTGTCTGGTCGGGGTCGCCGCCATGCTCTTTCTCTGGCAGGCGGCATCCATCTCCGTCGGCACGATGATCGTGCTGACGATGGTAGCTCGGCGTACTCGCGACGCTCTACACACGATGTTCCAAGCGGAGTGCTCACCATCGTCCGCGCGATGCATCGACGGTCGCGACGGCGATCTACTCGGGGATCTTCAACCTCGGCATCGGCGGCGGGACGTACATCGGCGGGCTCGCTGCGGGGGCTGACCACCTCGCCCACATCAGCTACATCGGGGCGGTCATCGCCATCGTCGCCGCCGTCTCTGCCGGCTGGTCTACCTGCCGGCGGTGGAGATGCATCACAAAGAAATCTGCGGTGAGCTGAAAAGCACTGATAAAGTACACATAAGGGATACCGCGTCCAGAAGCCAAAGTGATGCGGTATCCCTTTCTTTGCTACTCGACGAGCAGTGATCTTTTCTTGCGGACAAAAATGTTGCATCAACCTGACAAACTTCGTTTTATCAACGATTGAAAAGTCCCGCCTCATTCGGAAACCGAATGAAGCGGGACTCTTCTCATAAGATTCAACGTTTTCTTTATTCACCATTTTCTTTCCGCCCATCGTCTGCAGACGGGAAGAAAGATCGAGAGGACACAGGGAGGCGAGAAGCTGATGAAACCACACGTCCAGCCGAAGTGGTCAGCGACGAAGCCCCATGTAGACACCGGCGAAACGCGAGCCGACGATGTAACCCATGAGTCCCGTTAGGCCGGTCGCGCCGCCCGTTGCGACACGCGGCACCATGTCCGCCGCCTGCAGACCGATCATCGCGACCGGCCCGTAGATGAGGAAGCCGATGGCAATCAACGCGAGGTTGTCCACGAGATATTGCCGGTGGATTGAACCAGTAGACGAGGGATCGCGACGATGACGAACGTCGCAAAAGATCATCGTCGCAGGTGCGCGCCGTCCGCGGAACGCACGATCACTGGATAGGCGCTCGAGCATGCGGGATGCCCGCCCACTCGTGAAGTACGCCCAGCGCGAGCTCTCCTTGGAGAAGCCCGTGACCGCCGCGAGATACGTCGGCGCCCAGTCGACAACGCCGTAGCGGATGAAAGTGAGACGAAGAATGTTCGCAATCGCAGGTACCAGAGCAGCTTGTTCTTGATGATGTACTTCATCAGAACTTCCTTTGCCGTCATCTGCTTTTCCATGACGGCACCGTGATCCTTCGGATAGTCGTGCTTGTACTCCTCGAGTCGGCGGCAGACCGCGGGACTGCGGCGTGTCACACAGGGAGGAAGAAGGTGATGAAGGCGAGGACGATGGAGATCAGCGCAGGAAGAAGAAAATACTGTTCCGTGCCCAAAGAGTTACGCTGCCGTCGCCAACGGTGCGATCAGCCCGCCGCCGAGGTTGTGCGAGACGTTCCACCCGACCACCACGCGCCGCGCTCGGTCTGGGAGAACCACGTCACCATCGACTTTGCATGCGGCGGTGTAGCCCATCCCTGGAACCATCCGTTCATGAGCTCCAGCGCGCACGCGAGTCAGGATGCTCGTCATGACCCGGGCACAACGCCGAACACGAGCGTCACGGCGCGCACTGAGCAGGAGGCCCAGCGTGGCAAAATACTTCAGATTCGAGCGATCTGAGATGTTGCCCATGACGAACTTGCTCACGCCGTACGCCGCCGAAAGCATGGTCAGGACGATACCAAGATCACGCCTTGGGTAGCCGTGGTCCTGAATCATATGAGGCATCGCGAGACTAAAGTTCTTGCGCAGATCAGATAGAACGTCGCGTGCCCGATGAACGTCCCGAGAAAAGACCTGCTCGTCGGGTGACATGTACCGCTCGTCAATCTGGTCGGCAGGCAGCCGCTCGATGTGCGGTGCCGGTGAAAAATTGACATATGAATTCATCGCCTTTGTGAAATTTATGCTGATCTTCAGGATAGCGAATGCCAGCATTGCCCGACCATCGGCAAAGTTCTGTTTTTCCTCAGTTTCTCCCATTTCTCCATCGAAATACAGAACCCCATCAGAAAAATCCGATGTGGGTGCTGTTGGACGTCATCTACACGCTACTGCAAAGACCCGTATCTGGGCGAGTGACAAGTTCACTGCGTCGACTGCAGTCTGGTTTCTCGTAAATATGCTTCTTATGTGTGTCCACTGTCTTGACGCGAGGATGTAGCGCTCGGGCAGCTTCATCCCCGCGCGGATCGGTAAATGGTCATCCACAATCATCGAGATTCATCCGTCAGCCCTCCCCGCTTCGCGCAGCTCAATGCGATAGACTGCGTCGTCACTCCGGCAGCTCAGCGGAGAGCTCCATGCGCCCCGCAGTAGCGCACACGCTCCACGATCCCGTAGATCCCCGATGGTTCCCCGTCGCGCCGCACGGATACGCTCCTGTGTGATGCCGTCGCCGTTGTCCTTCACGCAGAGCACGATGCGTTCCTCTGCGGTCAGGCAAATCTGTGCCCGTGTCGCGATAGAATGACGTACGATGTTCGTCAGACGCTCCTGGACGATCCGATAGACCGCCAGACTCTCCACGTCACGGGCACCGCCTCGACCGCGCAGACGGCTCGATGTCCACCGCGTGCTTGCGCCGATGAGTCCGCACCAGCTTCTCCAGTGCCGCCCGCGATTCCCAGCTCATCAATGCCCGGCGGACGCAGCTCCACCCGCGAGACTCCTCAGCCGCGCAAAGCGCTATCTGCCGTTTCGTCACGGATCGCAAGCAGCGCCTTCTGCATATTTTTCATCGTCCGTCTCGTTCGCGGTGCACGCAGGGAAAAGAGCGAGTGCCGTCGGCGTCTACCACGCTCTCGTCGTGCAGCTCCATTGCGATTCGCTTACGCTCCTCCTCCTGCGCTGTCAGTGATGATGCCGCAGGAGGGCTGCGCTCCTGCGCTCCCTCGCGCAGATGCCGCTCCATATCGTTCATCGCATTCGCCAGACGCGATCCTCATCCGTCGTGGGAGATAGCGAGTCCTACGCCGAAATGACCCGCGGAGATATGCTCTGCACGTTCCATAAGATGATGGGTGGACGCGTCAGGATCTTCGACGGGCGAAAGATCAGAATCGCTGCGGGGAGCAGGATAACCAGCGTGATCCCACCATTTTTCAACACAGTTGGAGACCAGCAGTTCACGGTGCATCCTCGCTCACACCGACGCGAACGCGCCGAGTGCACCGCCCTCGATCGGGCCAGCGAATGTCCTGGATCTGCCCACGGCTTGTGTTCTACGCGCAATACCTCCGGCTCTTCGCCGCCCTCCCGTGCAGTTCACGCAGGTGTCAGGGGCATCCCTTTCGTGAATGTATGTGCCATCCACGTCCATCCCGTGTCCAATAAGAAGATATGCGATACAAAGTCATTGTTGCGCTTCTCTGTGTGGATCAGCTCTTCGAGCGCAGAGAGATTGCCCGTTTGCAGTGCGTCACTGCTCAGCTCCGCCACCTCAGCCGCCACGCTCAGTCCCGCGCCGCTCCAGTGATGCACGCATGATGTCGGACAGCGTAACGAGCATGAGCGCAGCGAGAGAATGGCGAAAACAGCACAATCCCCATCACGATCACCGTCAACTTGCTCGCAATGCGTGGTTTCGCAAAAATACCACATCCTCCTTTTTCCCATACACCATATACGCACCGCTCGACGGAACGCCATCCGCATCCCCTTCGCCAGCAGCTGATTGATCTCGGCGTAGCTGCGGCGGTGCGGGCTACGCACCGGCCGCCGAGCAGCCGCCAGACTGCGCACCATCTGGCTCTGATAGCCCTCCGTACGCGCGTGGTTCAGCACCGAGATCATCGCCACCCGCAGCGGCGGCTCCGCATCTCCATCTTGTGCCGGATCGGCTCCACCTGCTCAAAGTCGATCTGTGCCCCGCTGCTCGGCACGGAGGAAAGAATACAGCATCGTAGACAAGCACCAGTCCCACAAAAATATATCGCCGCTGCACGATGTACCTCCTTTGCCGTGCACAGTCTGAAAACACTCTCACTGCGCCTGTTATGGCATATTCCACAGCAAGAAAAAAGGACACGTCCAACGGCCCGAGCTCATAGGCAGCTGCTGCACGAAGGTGTTTTCCCCATGCAACAACTCGATTCCCTTAGGTGATTATGGAAGCACTGGTAAATTCCAGCAAAGTCATCTTAGCGCATCTCCCACATTTCGTTCTCCCCCACTCCACTAGCTCTGGCTATCCATCCGAGTGCCCTCCTGAACAGGAAAAATCTCCACCAATCGGACAGCCCTTCGTTTTATCAGAGATTCCTTAACAATTTGCATGCCCTGTGAAATCTGTATCGATCAAAACACTTCCTGTCCGCCGCCGTGAGGTCTGCCCTTCCTCGTGAGATGTAGGCATGGCTACCCGTCTGTGACATCCGTTGCAGCTCATCTACATGGCTTCGCACGGTATATTTCAATATGCGACTTCCATGCAGGCGCATCCATCTACACGATTCTCCCGCAACAGCGCAGCAGCTCACGCACCGCGCAGGGCTGCACGTACCGAAAGACAAACTTTATGCATCAAAATACATCTGATACTGTGCCGGTGTCAGATGGAACGATCTGCAGCTCTTGCCGCACATCCTCTCTCGTCATACCACATATCCCATGGCGAAATGTCTCTGCCGTATTCGTATCAATTTTCACCCGCAATAAAAAGGCCGTAGACCGGCTTGGGTGCCCATCGGAGAACCGCATCGAAACATGACGTCGCACGGCTCCCCTCCATCGCTTCCTGCCGCGAGGACGAGACGCATCGTAACCTCCGTGAGGATCGCAAAATCGTCGAACTCGCTGTAGAGATCGCCCTGCCGCCGCCTGCGGTGCTGACGGCATAAAGTCCGCATCCATCTCGAACCCACGCACCTCGTACGGCATCGTAGTCAGGGTGATTGATGGCAAGTAGCGCCACAGAATCCACTCGGGGTACAGGCGGCTCATCCCGCGGCACCTCGATTTTCATGAGTCCTCATCATATGTCTTCTTGCGCCGCCCCTGGAATAAGTGTCATATAGTCCGAGATCTCCACGCCACTCACGGCATTGACGCTCGCGCATACTGTAATTCATCCGTCTGCGCCAGCTGCTCAAAGACTTTGCCGTGCAACGATGATCTGTACCGCTGTGTCCGAGAGGTGGCGCGGGAGGCTCAAATGCGATGTGCCGCTCCTTTAGGAGTTTTTTGCAGCGCATCCAACAATTTGCGTGCAACAGGAACATCGTCCGTCGGCAGAGGAGCTCCGGCATACAATGCTTTATATATGAATGCAGGGCGAATCCTCGGCACCGATGACTGCGCCAGCTGCCCGCCAAACATGCTTCGTCGGCAGGATCATCAGCCCTCTGCCTCTGCGTTGGAAAGATGCCTGTGATCCTGAGATGGCGCATATTCATATCTGCGTGGTCGAGAAAAATTATCCGCTTTCTTTTGGTAGCACTCCGCACGCCGTTCGATTTCGCCGCGATCAAACTTCCTCTTCGACGCAGCATGTTGACGACGCTCCCTAAGGTCAAGAATGCGATCCGCAACGGCAGAGAGGTCGTCCTGCGGTGTTGTCGTCTGTAGCCCCAAAGGGCAAACTCGATGCAGCTGATCTCGGACGACCCGTGCATCGCTCGAGCTCAACATAGCGCCAGTACCCAACGCAGTGGTGCGAAATAACCTCCTCCGGCAACAGAAACTGTGCAACGCTCATCGCACGGAGGAAGCACTCCTGTATTGCCGGATAGGTGTCTGCCATGAGGAACGTACGCCCAAATGGTGTAGTGCACTCAAGTGCGCCCAGAAATCCACCGACCCATCCTCTTTTGGTTGCGGATAGATCAGCCCGTTCTTCGCGAACATCAGCCGCCGCTCGTGCATGACTGCCGGAGGCATCCTTTTCCCGCCTCGTTGTGGATGATGCCGCGTTCATTGAGGAGATTCATGAAACCGATTTCGTTGTCCCCACCCGCGAAAATTCCCCACAAATGGAGACTCAGCGTAGATGCGAAAGCCCTCCTGAATACGGTTCGGGCTGCCAATCCCGTATTGCCGACCAACCGAGATATCGATTTCCCGCACCATCATCATATCCTCAATACGCCGACAAAGAGATGCTCTGCAGAGTTCCGATGTGTTTTCGCAGCCCCTGATTGCTCGAATGAGTAGCGATAGTCCACAGGTACTACCTCAACGTGCTCCTTGTATTTTGCCATCAGAGCAAGCATCTCCTCCTGCGTCGGCAGGCTGTTTGAGTAAGACACAACCAGAATGCTCTGAGCGAACTTACGAAACAGGCGGTCGATGCCTCTGCCGCACCGAGACGTGAAGAGAATGGGTTGATGGACTTGAATTTTTCGTCAGCGTATGCGCCTGAATCTCCACGCCCTCCCAGTCCCGTGCAAGTCCCTCGACGAAATGGTAACGGCGCACATATTCATTGTCCGAGAGCGGCGAGTAGTAGGGCGGATCCATATAGACGAGATCGCCGATGTTCGGAGTGTCATCGCATCGCCCCAACGCGAGGCGGTTCACCCCGACCGTTGTCAAAATCGCCGCATTCACCAATTCCACTGCCGCAAGGAACTGTTCTGCCAATGATTTTTCAGATCTTTTTCTGCCATCATCATAACGATGCCCTGTATATGTAAAAATGCCACGTGGACGTTTCTTGATGCATGCACGAATGAGCGCCGTCATCGCAATCGCTCGCTCGTACGGATTGCGCAGATCACGAATGTTCGTCCGCAGCGTATCAATCAGCTCATTCTCCGCATCGGTATAGTAAATTCCTTGAAACGTTCGTGCAACAAAAGCGATCCGAGTCGCTTCTGTGCAGAAGCAGCTCCTCCGCCGTGCGTGACGAAAGTAGTAACCGATGATTTTCCACCATCGCCTTTGAGAACGTCGCTGACATCGCCATATAATCATTGCTCAGACGAGTCTTGCCCGTGCGCCCGAACATATAGCTGACAATCCCCAGATCCGGAAAAAGAGATCTGTAATGGTCTCTGTGCCAAACTGTGACGCGACCGCCCAAACCTCATGGAGAAGCTTCTGCTTCGACCCCATGAAGCGCGTCGGCGGATAGTGTGAAACCTGCAGCGAAAGGGGTGCCTCGCCGAGTGTAATACGCGGATACGACGCAGGGGTTGCCGTTACGATCACATCTTCCCTTTGACTCTTCCCATTGCAGAAATAGTGTCGCTTCGTCTGAATGATATCGATCCGGTATCGACGCATAAAGCTCATGCACGAGCGGATGATTCGAGTTCGTAAGGATCACATAGCACCCGCGCTCATAGAGACGTGCGACCATCTCTGCGAGACGCACATGATCCTCCTCATAGAACTGCTCCTTCGTATAACGCTTGAAATCCGCATACGCCGAGATCAGCAGGTACGGCGGATCCAGAAAGATCAGATCCCCCGCCGCCGCATGATGTTCCAGACATCCAGATAATCACCGCAGATGATCTCTGCACGCGAGAAGGCGCGACGCTGCAAGAATCGCCGCACGATCACAGATTTTTCGAGTTTTTATAGCGCCCAAAAGGGGACGTTGAACTGCCCCTTCTTATTGACACGGTAAAGCCCCGTTAAAACAAGTCTTGTTGAGGAAGATCATTCTTGCCGCCGCCTCTGCTGAGGCAGCTGCTCCAATCGAGTGCACGCACCTCATAGAAACGCTCGCTAGTATTCTCATACTGCAGATATGCGATGACCTGCCTCTGCGTTCGATGCCGACTTCACGGTACATATTGATGAGCTCCGGTTGCTGTCCGCAAGAACAGCGTGCTCCGGCTCCAACGCGAAAAACAATGCCCCACCGCCATCAATATATATTTTTCCATGAGTGCGGCGACCTTGCGCACTAACGCGCCGAGTAGCTGCGTTTTCCCACCCGCCTACTTTTAGGATGGGCTTTGCCTTGCATTCTTCCTGTCCTGTCCATATTCATCGATGTTGTCATATATCTGTGCCTGTTTCTCCTTATATGGCATTATAACATATTCGGAGGGCTTACGGAATGATTTGCATACAGCATAAACTCTATACACCATCTCATATGGGCGAGTCATAGACTGATGACGTCGAATACCTCTGCCAGTCTTCCGCTATATTCTCCCAATTTATGTTTCTTCCATGTGTCCAAGCCTCCCAGTATCCAGGGTCATCTGACCTTGGTCTGCAAGCGGAGGGCAGATGGTTCATCCTAACCATAACAGGAAGTTCGACGCCCAGCCTAATAAAATTGCATTTTGCGCCGGTAACGAGGGCAACTCCCGCAGTAGCGCTCTCCGGGTTATCCGGAACAAGTCTGCTCACCAGGTCTTGATCTCGATCATTGGAAAGCCGTTGCAGCAAAAGGAATTACATTGTGAAAGAACCGTCGGTGACAGTTCACTTGGACGCTGTGAGGACAGTACTAAAGCAATCTAAAATTTTCTTCCTTCACGCGCGATTTTTCTCAAATACAGAATATCATGGAAAACGCATCGGCATTTTCTGCATCATCACGATATCGTTTGATAAACAGTATGTGCTTCTTCCATTACCAAAACGGTGGGCAGGGTCTCACCTCTATGCTCTCCGTCGATATCGCGCAGTGCTGACATATGCCGACCATCACGCGTAATGATATGCACAACCTCTGCGGTAAAAGTGAAGGTCAATAATAGTAATGCTGCTAGCCGAATCATTCGACGGGCATACATATTGATCAACCAATTCTCCAGTGTAATACGGGCTCTGCAGAAAATAACAGACACTTTGCATCCGAAAGAAGAGTTTTAACACGCAATCAGCATAGTTCCCACATGTTCTGAGGTATCAGAAGTTCTGCATTGCCTCAAGACTACGCGAAATTCTCCCTGTAGAAATGGACGAGGAATATCGGCGTCTATTGGCGGGATATCTGCATCGAGCCGCCAAAGGTATAGTGAGCTTCTTTTAATAAAATTAATATTTTCTTCTCTTTCAAAGTCATGATGTGCATATTGGGCCTCTCGTGGTGTGATTAATTCATCAAGATATGCATGCAATTTTAACAAAACCGCCTCTTCGTCATCTGTGAATATATCTGAGACGATTCCTTTTTCCACTTTTTATCTTCATGAAAAATTTTTGAAACTAGGAAAAATTCCCAAAGGGGTTCAGATTTACATTCTAACGTGAAATCTCGACCAAGTTCTTAAGCCGACATATCCTCCCTTCCTGTAGGGCGTTACTTCGGTTGTCCATCTCTACACACCTAACGCCTGTACGAGCGGCGTACTGTGCCCTTGCCGCCAGCTTGTGCCGTCTACCCATTCAGGTATTCCATAAGCCACAATGGCACCCGTAACTGTTTTATCATCAAGACTTTCATTTTTCTCGACACCATACACGGACATTCTCCATATCAGAAAATGATTTTGTGTATTCACCATTCGGGTCAAGTATGATAAATCGACTATGTGGGGACTTCTTTCGTCCCTCTTGAGCCGCTTCGATTGACCATCAGATAAGCCCCGCAACAGAACAGTTTCCCACTCCCCGTGTTTAAAACAGCAAGGGTGCCTTTTGCAAACAAACTGATCGGGATCTATCGCAGCCGTGGCATTTTCCTGCGAGGCGGACTTACCTACTCAGGAACTCTGCGATTACTTCCAGATTCAACAATATACCAGAAATTTGATTCTGTGTCAGGATAAGGACAGGATCTCCAACTGTTGGGAACACTTCTATTCCGCGTAGAAAATTCATAGGCAGTGTCTGCCATGTCTTCATACCATTTTTCCCAGAGAGGCCAATCGAGTACAACGCTCATCTTGCCAGGTGGATAGGGCAAATCAAGACACGAAATCCTGCATCCCTCGTCTCTTTGGAAATTGAGCCCGTTCAATCGTAATCCATTCGACGAGCAACAGGAAACCACCCTCAGCAGGCACGAGCACATAGTTGTTGACGCGTGGAAACAGTCGTGGGGAATACGGCATTGAGAGCAACATCACTCGGCGCATCCAAATCAAGCAAGACCCTGATTTCATTTGGAGAGACAAAATCAACGCGAATCTTCATTGATTCAGCATTTTCCATAAGCGTATTCATGACTTATTCACCTTCCGATTTATTATCACATGGCTGGTTAAAGCGCTCGTCATAAAAGCTCTGCCATCCTCATTGTTGCACGATCAATTGCAGGTTTTGGCAAATAATGATGAACCAACTCGCCAAGATCGGCGACTCCAACAAGTAGGAGATCTGACTCTTTCGCCCCATGTCTCATATTTATCTCTGATTCTACGAGAAACATCATCATAGGATATAATGACTAAATGCGTCGATGGAATCGTCAACATATCACGAATTACTCGATTGATATGGTCATCTCCAAAGCTGTCCATAGGTAACGAGTGTACTATTCGGTCGACATATTGCAGCGGCAAAGTCACGAAACAACTCGACGTAAGGATATTCTGCCGTCTCTCGATCCTTTGCAGAGTTTGGATAAATCATAAGACGAGAATAATCACCCTCAATTCGTGCAGCTTCCAAAAAGGGGTGAGTGATTTTGCCCCAAAGGAAGTCCTATCGCCTGACTATCTCCTCTACATCGAACCAATCAAGGGAACCATGAAGCTTTGTAAAGCGTGCAACACCTTCAAATACCTCAGCTCGCCCCGAATCCCTGGAGGTTGTGTGCATATCGACATCATGCGAGATGAACGAAAAATTGGTGAACCCCCACCGATCGATCAATCAGACGTAAAACCCGCAAGATCAGCCCCGAGCTTCGATCAAGCGGTCATAATTTGTACAAAAATATGAGAGCGATCCCGTGCGGTTCTGCTCGCAAAACTCATCAAAAATAGAGATCAGATTATGAAAAGCACATGCTCTCTTTTCCCCGATCTGCTGATGCTATGAGATATTCCCCACGTGAAATACATATTCGTAAACCATTCAATAACGGTATTCAGGTCCTTTTCACCCGCGTCAGCTTTGACGACAGCTCCGGAAACTCGGTCGAATCTTTGATAATGGAAAGACCTCAGACGAGCTCGTTAGCTGCGCGAATTTGATCCTCAATATTTTTCTTCACCACGATGGGCTTCGCTTTGCCATTCGTATAGCCGCCTGTCATTTTCATCTCCAAATACAGTGAAATCAGCTCCCGCCCCATTCCGTATCAGAATGACCACGAGCCGCATATTGCACCGCATTTGTAGTCCGCTTCCTGTAGAAGCGATAGATGTTCTGATTGGAAAGAGAAGTAAGCCAAGGTTCTATACGCATGCGCAACTCGTGTTTCGAAAATGCTCCATCATCGAATACCAACAGCTTTTCCCTGTTTTTCCTATAGTGAATTTTTCCTTCTTCCTCATTCCATGAAAAACAAATTGGTTCATTGTCATCTCGAACCTAGACAAAATTGGATGCATTTTCCTTTTCTTCCATTTTCCTTTACTCCTATCATGCAAGTACTGTGGGTTCATTTTTCCGGCTGTAACTCTCTGACCACACGGATGTCCTACTGCCCCTCAGCCTCTCCCGTGATCTGCTTGAAAATCTGCACTCCATAGATCGAGACTCGATCTGTCACGAATAAACGATTCGACATCCTGCCGCGCCTGCTAAAATCAATGGCGTCAAATCGCTCGCACAGCATCCGTTTGATCTCCGGGAGATACTGAGGGGCATCGGGTGAGATGCGCTCGGACTGAATGAGACGTGCGCGCAGATGCTCCAGATTGACAGCCGCGCCCTTTGCAAGCAGGAAAACATAGTCGTACAGGGTCTCTTCGCCCTTGACCCTGTTTTTTCCATGCGCGGCGAGATGACAGCGTCGTATCTTTTCGGCAAACAAGGAGGGCAAATCGTACAGAATCAATGCTGTATGGAGACGGTCGGAGCTGATACCGATGCTCCAAACGTCGCATGTGTGGGCGGGCATACATCGATCTCGAATTTGATCTTGATTTTCTCATCCCTTGAGACGCCGCCCGTGAAGCCTTCATCCACATAAAACAATAGCAGATGCTCTTTCGTATTCCCTTCAGAAACGCTGACTGGATATTGCTTTTCCCGTAATTTCTCTTTCGACGGTGAGATTCAGCCCGAATGACCGCACTTCTTTTTCGAGTGCAGGGAAAGTACAGCGCAAGGTCAAATGCATCATCTTCCATCTTTTAAGGAAAATCAAGATCCTCAGAAAACCAGATCGAGACCGTAAAAATGCGAAGTGCGGGTGCCTCCATAGAATGCGGCTTCTTGAAAGAAATTGGCGCGGGACAGACCGCAGAGAACGATTTCCTCGCATGATTTCCTTCATCGCATTTTCGATCATACTGGGATCTCGAATGTCATATGCTTCCAACATCTGCTCAATCCCCTGCATTCATGCTCTCAGTCTCCTTCTCAATAATGTGGCAAGCCGTCTTATATTTGTCGATCGATAAAACTGCGCGAAATGCAACTTTCTCTGCGCCAAACTCTGAAACGCCGTCTCTTCCACGCGGAGATCGTCAAACACGAGCGCAGACAGTTCCCTTATGTTTTGCGGTCGGCGGCATGGTATAAAGCTGATCGCAAAGTGCCTTCTCGGGTTCTGCGATGCGATAAAAATAGTCCCCTCCTGCAGAGTCTGATGCCCAAAGGGAATACGGCGGATGGAACATCTCGATAAAGGAACATACCAAAAGGCGTTTGATATTTCTTATTCTTTCTCTTTTCAAACATTAGCATCAACCGCATAGACGGCCTCAGGGATCATACCGTAGAATCCCAGTGCATACGCAAAAGAAATGTAAGATGGTCCATAACATGCTTCCGACGAAGGTGCCTCAGGACACCTCGATCTGTTTCATAGAGCCCTCTTACGATCTGGATGTATGTTCCCTCTTTGACGAGGCGGGATATTTTTGCTTTGGGATTTGCATAGGAGCTCAGCTCTGCTAATATCATATTTGTAGTTTTTATCATATCTGCTCCTCCTAGTTCGAATTATAGTTGGACTAATGAGGAAATCAATCATTTTATAGTATCGCTGATAAAATGAAGTTCGTCAGATTGGCGTAGATTTTGCTGTCCGATTGAGGAAGCAAACCGGACGCATAGCCGGAGCTATGTGGAGGATTTGCCGAAAAAAGCGGAAAAAAAGATACACTAAGATGGCGCGACTGAATTATCAGTGCTTCTAAAGTGTCCGATCTTCTATAAAATCGCGCCCTGCTCCTCGTGCAACAAGAAAGCAGACAGGCTCTTTTCGTATGATTCTGTTACTCCGTCAGTGTCTTTGCACAGAACTCCTCGCGCGCCTCGGGGCTCATGGTCATGTGGTCCTTGGCGAGGGCGCTGATCCAGGAACCGTAGGCAGGGTTCGGGAAGACGATGTAGGCGGTGCCGAAATCCGCGCGGGCGGCGTCGATGGCGGCATTCCGTGCGGCGCGGTTCATAACCTTCATCCCGCACGGGAGGCAGCCCGCGTTGTCAGCCATGTAGGCGACGACATCGTAGTCTGCCGTGACCCGATCAAAAGCGCGAGCCATTTGCCGCCATCTTCCCGCATCTCCCATAGGAGGACGTGCTCCGCACCTCACGGAAGAACGCCAGTGTGTACGTCAAAGGGACGGCAGGCGAGAATACTCGCTCCGTCGTCCCTTTTATCAGTGAAATCATATTCACTCTGCTGTCCGCAGCTCGCGATCAGCGGCACGATCTCCGCGCCGCACATCGACGATGCCTTTGTCCGTCAGCTTGACGTCAGGACTGACAGAGTGCGAGTGTCGCAAAGGACATGATGGCATTATCATGACGATAGCCGTTTTCCCGTGAGGGCACGAGCGCATCCGCGATCTCAGCAGCGAGGACGGGGAGCGGGCGGTCGGAAAGGATGCCCGCGATGGGCAGCGGAGCACAGGCCGTGACTCTGCGTCCCGATGCACGCGCGATGCCGCCCTGCATTTCGATGACTGCGTTTGCTGCCGCCGTCATATCCGCCGCGGTCTGTCCGAGGACGAGGAGGTTGTGGCTGTCGTGTGCGCATGGGTAGTCAGCCGCCGCTCCGTGCGTGAGCGCTGCCCGCCGACGAGCGCCATGCCGCAGCCGCCATGCTGCCGTGGCGTTCAAGGCTCAGAGCGAGGCTGTACGGACTGTTCTCCCGAGTCAATCACGCCGCCGTGCACGCTGAAACTCCGCCCGCTCCCTCGCGGACAAAGGTCGTATGCTCCTGCACCTCAAGGATGCGGCAAATCACCGTCCCCTCCGCGATCGGCGCACGCAGGACAAGTCCTCTGCTGTGCGCGGCGCAAGATGGACGCTCCGATAAAAATGCGGCGGAAGTGATGTGTCGCGCGGCGCCTCCTCCTGCTCCGCCCCGCGTACGCGACCTGCCGCCCTGCACGCCAGACCTGTGCCACCGCAAACGCCCGCAGATCCGGAGAGCACAGCAAAGTCGGCGATGCGTCCGGGGCGATTGCCCCCTTCTCCCTAGCCATGTGCTGAGCGGGTGCATAGGTCGCGGCGTGGGATGCCCTCCTCGGGCGGCAGACCAAGCGCCATGCTGCGCCGCACGAGATGATCGAGCTGTCCGCGCCGCGCGCAGTCGTCGGGCATGGTGTCGTCTGTAACGAGGCGAAACGCCCGCGAGACGCGATGCTCCATGAGGGTAATCGAGACTCCTTCTTCAGCGTCTTCTCCTGCAGCTGGATGAACATACCGTTCGCCGCACGCTGAGCAAGTCCATCAAAGGCTCTGATCCGTGTGGTCCGAACGGATGCCGCGATAGACAGCTCTGCCAGCTCCCCATCCGACGAAGCGCGGACAGTGTCCCTCGATGGAAAGTCCGGCCGTCCGCACTGGATCTGGCGAATCAGGCGGTTGAGTCTTGCCGTGCGCGTCTGCAATGACCTCGCGACAGTTCATCACCTCGCCGAGGCAGATCACCTGATCCATGTGCGATGAGCGCTTCGACATCATCACTCTCAATCGCCAGCACCTGCTGTCTCAAGCGCATCGTTCGTCGAGGGGACGGAGGAAGAATGGCGATTCGGACATCGACAGGGAGCCGTCCTGTGCACTCTGCATCAGTGCACGGATCCCTCCACCCCAAAGACATTCGCGATCTCATGCGGCTCCGCGATAAGCGTCGTCACACCGCAGTGCACTGCTGCGTTCGTCCATGTACGCGGCGCACATCGTGCTCGATGTGCATATGGCAATCGATCAGTCCGGGATGACATACTGTCCGCCGAGATCGACCGTACGCTTTGCCCGGATGTCTCGGCGGCTCCGTTCAATGTGAGCAAATCGGTCCCCACTGAGTGCAACGGATCCGGGGATAAACGTCTTTAAATAGCTGTTGTATATCTTTCCATCAGTCAGAAGGGCGTCAATATCCATACCATACTCCTATTTTTACCCTGCAGTGGCGTAGAAATAATACGCGAGCAGGAGAGGGCAAGCGAGATAGTGTCGCTTGTGCGGCTCCGCCGTGCGCCCATCGCCACTTTCATGATGACAAACGAGATGAACGCGACCGAGATGCCGTTTGCGATATTGAACGTAAAGCGGTGAACGCAACGCAGAAATGCGGGATATACTCGGCGATATCTGTATAGTCAAGATTGCGCATGCCCGCCATCATGCTGACACCGACATAGATGAGAACGGGTGCCGTCGCCGCTGCGGAATCATCAGCGCGAGCGCGTCACAGCGAAGATGAGGAGAATGCGACGGCCGTCATGCCGCCGTCGGCCCGTGCCGACCGCCCGCCTCGACCCCGCGCCGGACTCGAGATGAGTAGTGAGCACGGGGATCGTAAAAGTGAACCGATCGTCGCTGCGATGGAGTCCACGTGAAAGACCTTGTCGAGCCAGCGAATCGCCATTTTTGTCGAGGAACCCTGCCTTGCCCCCGATGCCGATCGCCGTGCCGAAGCTGGAGAAGAAATCCGGCGGGAAGAGTGCAAGAGGAACGGCAGATACGCGGGATTGAGCGCACCGCCGAGGTCAAAGATTGAGAAAAATGGGCGCGATGCTGTCCGGTATACGGAGAGATGCTCTCAGGGGCTTGGTGACGCCCATGGGATACCGATCACCGTTCCCGCGAGAATACTGATGAGCGCACCACCGCGCACCTACGTGCCGAGAGGGACTGGGAGGATAATAAACGTGATCGCTGCGAGGAGGACAACCGGCTGTGTGAGATCGCCGAACGAGGCGCGACCTTCTTTGCATTGACCGCGAGGCAGCTTTGCATTGCGCATCCCGATCACCGCGAGGAAGATACCGACGCCCGCGCTGATTGATATCTTGATGCCGCGCGGGGATTGTCGATGACAATGGCTTTTTCGTATGCCAAACACCGTCACGATGATAAAAAGCAAGCCGCTGAGGAAAACGATGGCACTCGCCACCGATCGGCACATTCTGCTGCACCATCGTGATCGAAAAGATTGCGACACTGCCCATGCCGGGCGCGAGGCAAGAGGACGGTTCGTATACAGCCCATCGCCATCGATGTCACAGAGATCATGGCACCATGCCCGTGAGCATCGCCCCCGTCGGAACGCCGGCCTCCCCATCATGTGCGGGACAACGGCGAGCACAGCACATCGTTGCGAACGTCGTGAGCCCTGCGATGACCTCCGTCGAAAACTGTTGTGTGATTCTCCTGCAGCCGAAACTGCCGCTCAAGAATGAATTCATTGGACGCGCCTCCCAAGCGATGCAATAAATAACACCTTGACTATAATACTTGCACAAACATTTGTTTTGGCAATAGTGCCGAAACCATCATCTTTCACGGGCGAAAAACTGCCGCATGAGTGCAAATCTCCTCATGCAGCGGTCATTTACTTCGATAGTGCTTCATTTCTCTCAGGTATCCGCGCTCCCGATAGTACTGTGCCCTTGCCGCGAGGATGTCGCCACGCCGCGCGTGCCGTCCTCCGCCCACGACGAAGGCGGGGCTCTCCGCTGTCCCGGGGTACTCAGAGGTCCCAGCGCTCTACATGTCGTGCGCGGTCCCGTAGGACGCAGTGGGCTGAGACGCCGTCCGCGTTGTCCGCCCGCCTCGCCGTGGGGTCATGATGCGCTCGATGTCGATCGTGAGCCAGAGCCCGTCGGCGAGTGCCGCAGCCGCCATCGCCAGTCCCTCGATCTGCGCGGCGGTCGGCGGCTCGCACCGGATCGCTCCGTCGTCGCTCCGACGCACCAGCCGAGAGGGCGTGCTGACGCTCCCGCTGTTGCGCCGATAGGTCGCGGCGTGCAGCGCATCGAGTGCACCGTCCCCGATCACATAGATCGCGCCGTCCGCGTCGATCTGGACGTGGTAGATCCGCGAAAGACTGCCCGTAATGCCCGCCGTCGGTGCAGGTGGAGCTTTCGTCTCGCGTGCGCAGCGCGCGGCGGCATCAATCGAGCGAGCAGGGCGGTACGCCGCCCGAGAAAGGCGCAGCTCCGGCAGGTCACGCGCCGCATGGCAGACGCAGGAAGCACCGCACTCATCGTGCCCCCTCCTTTTTCCCCCGCGCATCGTGACCGTGCGCGCGAAAGCCGATCAGCCCCGAGGCGATATTGCTCGTCAGCTCCGCGCTCCCATAGAACACGGAGAGAATCGCGACGACGACCAGCCCGTCCCGACCATCCAGTCCACGCGCGGCAGATAGTTTCGCATCAAAAATCTCCTTTCCTGTCTCCCATGTACCTCTATCGAGGTAGTTGCTGTGAGACGAGAAAGAGAGTGGAGTTATATTGATCGTTTTCGGATCGACAGGAGAAAGGGCTCGCTCCGCCCTCAGTCCTCGTACCAGAATGGGCGCAGGAGGCGCACCGCACAGTTCTCGCCCTCGTCAGGGGCCCTTCTCGCGGCGCCCTTTCTGCACACGCAGGGACGGCTTCAATCTGTATCTGGTGATCGATGATCTCACCGAGATAGGACTTGCGCGTCACGATGCCGTGCAGTGCATCCGTCGCCTCCGTCAGGGGCAAAATCGATCTCGGAGGACGGCTGGCGAGAGATCGCAGGCACGCTGCGCAGCTCCTCCCGGCGGCACAGGAAGTATCCAGCGGATGTCCCTCGAGACAGGCCGCCCGTCTGCCACGATGCCTTCAAAAAGTTCGAGAGGCCGATAAAGCTGAAAACAAATTTATTGACCGGATGGTTATAGACGTTGAGCGGCGTATCGATTTGCTGCATGACGCCATTCTTCATCACGAGATGTGGTCCGAAGCGCCGTACCTCCGACTGATCATGTGCACGTAGATGATGGAGAAGCCGTGCTTCATCTGCAGCTCTTTTGATCTCAAAGCGCATCTCCTCACGCAGATGCGGGTCGAGACTCGAGCGGCTCATCGAGCAACATGACATCGGGATTGATCGCGAGGAGCTCGGGCGAGTGCCACGCGCTGTTTGCCGCCGCCCGAGAGAAGTCCGGGCTTCCTTCCGCTGCCGACAGAGATTCGTCGCCTTCAGTGCCTCGGTGGTACGCTGGCGGATCTCCGTCTCGGGGAGCTTTCGGATGCGCAGGAAAACGCCACATTCTCATAGACCGACGAGGTGCGGCGAGACGGCAAATGCCTGAAACACCATGCCAAGGTTTCGCTTCTCGAGGCGGCGAGATAGTGATTTTTCTTCGGTGAGGAGAGCAGGCGGTCGCCGACCCACACTTCCCCTCGGAAGGTCCTCGAATCCTGCCACCATGCGCAGCGTCGTTGTCTTTCCGCAGCCCGACGGACCAAGCATGGAAGCAGCTGCCCTTTTCGATCTCAAAATTGGTGATCGACGAGCGGTGACGTCGCCGAATCGTTTGGTCACATCCACTAAACGCACATGCACGACATACCTTACACACCTTTTTCGTGAAATGATTGATGATCGTCTGACCGATGATGATGATGATGAGCGCAATGCCCGCCAGTGCCGCCGACATGCAGCCGTCTCACCGTCCTCGTTCAGCGTATAGATCGCGACACCGATGAGTGCGCGTCGTCGGTGCATAGACGCCATGATCGGTACGGTCAGCTCACGCAGTGAGGGCAGGAAGATCAGAAAGAACGCGGCGAACATCCCGGCGCACTGGCGGCAGGGACAACATCGCGCGTGACTGCCACATCGTCGCCCCGCAGGTCACGCGACGCCTCGACGAGCGGTCAGTCACCTGCTCCAGCGCGGCGGGTTTGCTGGAGAAAACGCCATGTGGCGGGCGATGTGAGGCGACCAGGATGATCCACACCGTATTGCAGAGTTGATGCCGAACTGTCCGCTCCACGCGAGGATCACGCAGAGCGCAATAACCGATCCGAGGAACGGAGAGCGGCAGCATCGAAGACTCGAGAATGCCCTTGCCGCGTACCTTCATCTTGACGATGACATAGGGAATCATGACGCCGGCAAACACTGGTAGACTGCCGCCGTGAAGCCGAGGCGTCCACACTGTTGAAAGATCGCATCGCGCCATTGACGCTGTAGTCGAACGGGATGGTTGTAGTTATCCAGCGACAGATTGCTGAGTGCAAACGAAAGCCCATAGGTTTTGAGACTGCCGACCAGGGAAAATGACGGCCGTCGGCGAGAGGATTGTAAGAGCGATATACGCGAGGCAGAAGATAAGGGCGGATGGCGCAGGCCGCGCAGTTTCAGCTCCAGGGGCGGAGCTCTTGCCGCCGATGATCTGATAATGTCCCGAGCCGAGGATCTTGCGCTGCAGCGAGATGATGAACGCCGCCGTGACAGCGAGCACCGTAGCGAGCACGGTTCCCGTACGGATCGCATCGAAACTGCCGCCGCTCTGATGGATGCGCTCGCAGATCAGCGTCGGGATATTATAGATGCCGTTCTCGATGCCGAGGACGGCTACCGTGCTCGAAAATGCGCCATCGAATGAGAGCATGATGAAAGTGCGGAGAATACTCGGCAGGGACAAGCAGGATCGTGATCTTTCGCGTGATCGTAAAGAGCCCCGCGCCCGAGATGCGCGCCGACTCCTCGAGCGTCGGATCCATGCGCTCAAGGGCGCCGCACACCTGAATGAAGACGAACGGGAAAAAGATACGTCGATCTCACGCCGCTGATCCCATAGTAGGTGTAAATGTTGAAGATGGGGCCCGAAGCCAGGGAAATGATCGATAAGAGGTGATTGATAAAGCCGGCATTCGGCGAGCAGCATCTTCCACGCGAGTGCACCGATAAGAGGACGGCAGCATAAAGGGAACGAGACATTCCTTTCATCAAAGGTCTTGTGCGGCAAATCCGTCCGCGTGACGAGCCGCGAAAAGAACGTCCCGACGATCGTCTGCCACCGTGGTGCAGGAGGCAATGATGAGGAGTTGAGCGGTGCCTGATGCGTCTCAGGCTCCCTGCAGGAATATCAGCGCCTCGAAAAGGTTGAACGACCCGTCCACCCAGAATGCGTTGAGAGAATCAGCAGAACCGGGAAGGCCCACCACAATGACCAGAATGGCAATGGCAGGAACAGGATCACCTGCGCCATACCAAAGCTCTGGGGACGACTCACAGCACTCATTTGCCCACCTCATCTTTCAGCTGATCCGCACCAAACCAGAGCAGGCTGAAGATTTCACCCGACACGGATCTCCGGCACGAAACATCAAATCATCGCTGATGGCACGATGCGTCTCAATACTCGTGCGCAGATGCGTCCCATCGATCTCGATCAGATAGTCCATCGTCGCACCGAGGAAGTTCGCGCGGCGCACGATCCCGCTCAGTCCGTCTCCCGTACGAGAGCGCGAGCATCCGACGGACGGAACCCTGCCGCCCCAATGATCAGCATCCCCCTCCGGCAGCTCAGCATCAGTGCGCTGCGTGCCGTCTCGACAAAAGAAGGTCCTGCTCACGCCGTACCCGGAGGAGTATCGCCAATCCCCATGAAGTTAAACACAAAGGGTTCGCCGCCTGCTCAAAAGATCTCCCACGGCGTACCGATCTGCTGGATGCTGCCGTGCTCATCCGCAGATCGCTACGCGGTCGAAATCGCGAGCCCGATCTCCTGATCGTGCGTCACGTAGAGGACAGTGACATTCGAGCTTTTGCTGCAATGCCTTGATCTCAGCGCATCTCCTCGCGCAGATTGGCATCCAGGTCGACAGCGGCTCATCAGGAGCAGGGCGAGGGCTTGCCGACAAGCGCACGCCTGAGCGTCGACGCTGCTGCTGCCGCCGAGAGCTCCGACGGCAGGCGTTTTTCCAGACCCCTTCATTCGACGAGTCTCACCATCTCCATCACGCGCGTACGGATCCTCGTCCTTCGGACGCTTCGCGATCTTGGCGGGTAGGCGACATTGTCAAAAGACCGTCATGTCAGCGTCACGCATAGTCCTGGAAGACAGGTCCGATGCCGCGCTCCGGCGATATCTCCACTGCTCTGCAGAGTCGGTAACAAGTGTATCGTCCGATAGATCTTGCCTGCATCAGGACTCAAAGCCCTGCAATCGAGGCAGGCAGCACTGTTTTCCCGAGCAGAAGGGCCAAGCGGTAGACACTCTCCCTTGCGTATCGTCAGTGACAAATCGGCTAAGAACATCGTGATCGCCGCGGCTTTTTGCTGACGCCCTCCACACGGATAATATCCGTCAAAGCCCTCCTCACGGCACAGGGTGCCGCGCTGTGATGTTCGTGCATCCCCATATACTGAAAAGGGCGGCGGAATGAACTGTTTCATTCACCGCCCTCCCAGGAACGACCGATTTCGCAGCTTTGCACTGCTTACCCGATAATCTCTGTGAACTTCTTGATCGTCTCCTCTGCGGGAGAATCTCCGTATAGTTCACCTTAATGGCGCGCTGGAGTGCCTCTGCGGCTTCGGCAGACCGAACTTCTCCGGCATATCGACATCGTTGCGGACGGAACGGTTCCCTCGTTGGCGATCATCTGCTGTGCTCACTGCTCGAGCAGATGGTCGACGAACTTCTTAGCGCATCCATGTTGTTTGATTCGCGAAAGATCGCCACGGGGGCTCGGTACAGCGACAGCTCGGGCGGATAGGCGAGGGCGACATGTGCGCCATGACTGACCTGTGTTCGTGATGTGGTCAACGCCAAAAGCGCACCTGTGAGCTCGCCCGAGGAGGTATCATCTATGAGGCATCCCGCGCCCACTTGCCGATACGGGTCTGGTTCGCGGCAGTTTTCAAAGAACTCCCCGACCAAACTGCTTCTGCGGGGTGCAATACTCTTGCCGACGTTCCCGAAAGCGCGGGGTCAGCGATGCCGAATGACCATTCGTAAACTCCGGCTTCGTCGAGATCCTCCACTGCGTCGGGCAGTCGAGATCTTGTCCGCTTGTTATAGGTGATGCCGAGCGTTCCAAGACGTGCTGCCGTGAACGTGCCGTCATAGTCATCGAACGGATTCACGAGCTCATCGAGAGACAGTAGGGCTTGGTGGTTCTCAGCAGCCGTCTGCCTTCATCTTATAAAAGTCAGGCACTTCACTCGTCCAGATCGTCCGCAAGGATGTGCGCTCTGTTTCGCCGCGATCTTTGCCATCCAGCTTGCCCGCACCTGCCGACTGATGAGTCGACCTCGATGTCAGGATACCGCTACACCTGAAATCCTTCGACGATGCCGCCGATCAGCGACTCGCCTTCATCGACGTGTAGATGACCAGCTTTGTTGCTTTCCGTCGCTCGCATGCTTCTGCGGACCGCCCTCGCGATCCGCTACGGCAGGGTGCGCTGCATCGCCGCCAAGACGGTGAGAATACTCCATTTTCTCATACATTCACCTCATTAAATAAACAGCCGCTCCACATTCTCTTTTTCCCCCATGAACGAACGAGAAGCTCGTGAAAAGAAATTTGAATACCTCGATATTCTGCCTCATTATAGTTTCCTCCTATCTCTTCTGTCAGTGCTTTGATTTACATTTTATGCGCTGATGACATGAAAGACTTTCATGATCTGCAAAATTTCATCCATGCCAAAAAGAACTGCTGCTAAAGCTTTCCAGCGTCGCAGCAGCCATTCTGTTACTTCATAAACCGCCGCGCGCTCAGAGTTTCTCGAAATAGTGGTGCGTCTCGTGGACGGCTGACGCCCGAGGGGCGATAGAGCGCGATAAGGTTCGGGATCGCCCTGAGGCCGTTAGACGATCGGCGGGACCCCAGAATCGCCTCGGCAGGTTTCAGGAGGCAGCAGGCGATGAGCCGCGATAAAGACGGGCGGTGCGGCAGGATCGCACACGCCCGCGAGGTAGAGGATGGCGCTCGCCGTAGTAGTTCACCGAGGATGGTCGTAGGCGAAGAGGCGAGTCGGATGGTGAGCGGTGCGCCGCCGATGTCGCCCGTACGCGCCCGTGAATGCCGCGCCCGTCATCGCCGCGCGCCGCGTGTGCTCTGCCCATGCCCCGTGAGGGACGAGACGAGCCCCGTCATGGGTACAGATGATGATCGTGTCGATGAAGGTGCGTCGTGGAAATCAGCCCCTGCTCGGCGGGCTCCTTCGTCTTTGCGCGCCGCCGCGCACAGTCGGTGCAGGGCCGGACGGACTCATTGGAGAAGACGCCGCGCGCGATACCGTTCTGCATTACCCATCGCGATCGTGGGCCCGCAAAAGCCGCCCGCTGCCGCCTGCCGGTGAATCCCGTGGGGATCAGGCCGATCGCCGCGGGGATGCGTCGATGTGCATCACGATGATGCCGACGCTGATGACGATGTGAAACCGCCATAAAGGGGATGATGCGCGAGGCGCCTACGCGATGCTCGAAGGCCGCCGATGGGCTGATCGCCGCGATCAGCACCGTGAGGCGATATCCGTCACGAGACGCGGCACGCCAGGAGACGCTCCGCCGAGTCCACAATGGCGTTGACCTGCAGGGAATGTTCCAATGCCGAAGAGGCGAGCGAGCACCGCCGCACACGCGAAAAATCCCGCGAGCGGACGATAGTTTCTCCCCATGCCGTGACGGATGCTGGTACATCGGGCCGCCGGCACATGTCGCCGCGCTCGTCGGTCGTGCGGTACTTCACGGCGGCAGTCCCTCCGCGTACTTCGTCCGCCATGCCGAAGAACGCCGCCATCCACATCCAGAAGATCGCCCCGGGCCGCCGACGCTGACCGCCGTCGCGACACCGACGATGTTGCCCGTGCCGATGGTCGCGGCGAGCGCCTGACGCAGAGTGCCTTAAAGCTCGACACGTCGCCCTCTCCACGGTTTTTCGCGCGCAGGATGAGCGCGAGCGCGCGGCAGGCGGCGCACCTGGAGCAGCGAGAGACGCAGCGTCAGCAGATGCCCGTCCCCACGAGCAGGACGATGAGCGGTGCTCCCCAGAGGAGGTCCACCGCATTCAGTAGGAAAGAAACGATTCCTACAAGATCCTCCGAAAATAAAAATATGCGCACATTTTACCATGATAAAGCACTAAATGTCCATGGGATCTGTGTGTATACAGGAATCAGTGTTCTGACCACCGCACAGCGGTCCCCTCCCCGTCATGGGGGAGGCTTCGGAAGTCACAGGGATAATAGACTCTACGGGCGAAGCGCGCCGTCATTGTATGATGCGGATATCTTCATTTGCCATCCGGCGCAAAATGGCGTACAATATGCCATCACGAAAATGGGAAAAAGTGGGACGATGCTCCCACGGTATCGGAATCATCGCCAACGTCGCCGCCATCGCGCTCGGCGGCCTCCTGGGGCTCGGCTGCGGCCGCTTTATCGCCAGGCGCGTGCAGGAGACGCTGATGCGCGCCTGTGCGCTCGCTGTGATGTTTCTCGGGCTCGGCGGCACGCTGCGCACGATGCTCGAGTGCCAATGCGGATGGGCGAGCTTGCGCTCGGCGGCGTCATCGATGATCACCAGCCTCATCGTCGGCGGTCTCATCGGCGAGCTGGTGAACATCGAGGCGCGCATGACCGCGTTCGGCGCGTGGCTGAAACGCGTCTCGGGCAGCGGGCGACGCGCGGTTTATCGAGGAGCTTTGTCACCGCCTCGCTCACGGTCTGCATCGGCGCCATGGCGGTCATCGGCTCGATCAATGACCGCCTGCTCGGCGACTCCGTCCGTCCTCTTTTAGCAAAGAGCGTCCTCGACGGCGTCATCATCATGCTCCTCACGGCGACCTCGGCAGGGGCTGCATCTTCTCCTCCATCTCCGTCGGGCTCTTTCGGGGCGATCTTCGCTCTCGCGGGCCTCCTCGCCGCCCATATGACGGACAGCGCCCTCGCCCGGTGCGCTGCGTCGGCAACATCCTCATCTCGCCATCGGGACGAATCTCCTCGGCCTGCACGGGCATCCGCGATCGCGAACTTCCTCCCGCGCCTCGTCATCGCTTGCCCTCTGGGGATGGGTGGGCGCGCGCGCATGGCATACCGTACGTTCCGCGGTCGGACCGCCGTGTCCTCAAAGCAAGAAATACCGGGTGATGACCCAGGGCTGGGTGCATCGAACTGGATGCCCCTCGGCACTGTAGGTTCTCCTGCTGACCACGGCCAGGCGGTTGTGGTCATTTCAGCCAGCGCATATTCAGCGCACCGCGTCGCTCCACCGTCGCTGCGGCGGCGGCTGGTGACGATGGTCATGCCCAGGTCGTTTTCGATGTAGTCACCAGATGGAGTGCGCCGCACTCTCCGGGTGAGATCGGGAGGCACGGCCTCACGCAAGAACGAGATTGATATCCAGAATCAGGCTTTCCCTCCAGATAGCGGATGCGGCGCCACGTCGTAGATGTCGCGCTGCCGAGGGAGCCTCGTTTTTCTGCTAGTCTTTTGATCCACAACGTCCTCGGCGAAAATGAACGACGCGGGTCACCGCCCTGAAAAATGATTGCAGGGCAGCGGCCTCAGCGAAAGGACTCGATGCCGCCGATCATAAACTCGTTCTGCGCGGTCGGCTGATAGATCACGCGCATCCGCCGCCCCTGCCCCGGCCTGGATATGCTGCGTGCTCGATGAGGCGCGCCAGCGCGCGGCGCAGCGTGGCGCGGGGAGCAGGCATACGCCGCTGTCAGCTCGCTTTCGGAGGGAAAGACCGCCTCGAGAGGACAGAGGCCCTCCTCTGTTTTTGAGCTCAGTTCGCGGAATGGATCAATTTCCTCTGGCTCATCGGTGAGGCGGTTTTCCACATGGGCATCCCTGTGGGGATTTGCTGGTCGGTGGTGCGAAAGATCGGCGGCACCCTCCCATCCTCGGCATCATTCTCGGACTGACGCTTGTGTCCGGCCAGCTGCTGAATGCCTACGCCGTGGCGACGACGCCCGTGGACAGGATTCCTCACTGGGATTTCGGTTTTTACGGTGGACATGATCGGCTATCAGGCACAGGTGCTCCCCGCGATTTTAGCGGCTCTCACCTTGTCTATTTGGAACGCTTCTTCAAACGTCTCGTGCCCACGGTGGTGCAGATGATGTGGTTCCCTTCTGCAGTCTGGTGCTGGCCGTATGCGCAGCACTATTTTGTCCTGGGGCCCATCGGCTGGGCGATCGGTTCGCTCATTTCCGGCGTGGTGTTCAGCGGTATCACCGGCCCCCTCCGTGAGGTGTTCGCCGCCATCTTTGGCTTTGTCTATGCTCCACTCGTCATTACGGGGCTGCATCACATGACCAACGCCATCGATCTGCAGCTGATCGCCGACTACCACGGCACCATGCTTTGGCCGATGATCGCCCTGTCCAACATTGCCCAGGGCAGTGCCGTTCTTGCCATGATCTATCTGCACGGCGTTCCTGGACGGCGCGGTAATCCCCCTCAAGGAGGTGGGCGACGGTGTTTTCTCCGAGGGCATGGTCGGCGAGGGTCTGGCGATCCGCCCCGTCAGCGAGACCCTGTGCGCCCCGGTCTCAGGCAAAATCACGATGCTGATGGACGATTCCCGCCATGCGGTGGGCATGACGCTCGCGAACGGCGTGAGGTTTTGCTCCATGTGGGCATTGATACGGTAGATATGCAGGGCGACGGCTACTCCTATCTGGTGCATACCGGCGACGAGGTCAAGGCCGGCACGCTGCTGCTCACCTTCAGCCGCGCGAAGATTAAGGCGGCGGGTCATTCCGATGTGACGGTCTGTGTCATTACCAACAAAAACGATGTGGAGACCTTTGCCTTCCACGGGCATGACCGGTAAAGGCCGAGGAGACGGTAGATCGCATCATTTGACGCGGACAAAGGAGCGCAGAGCACGGGCGGAATGCGACGTGCTCTCTGCCTCTGATGGATGGGGAGGAGAACAACATGGCAGACTTCAAGAATAAAGGTCGTTTATCAGATTTACCCCAAGTCGTTCAAAGGACTCAACGGCGACGGTATCGGGGATCTGCGCGGCGTGATGGATGCGCTGGATTATCTGGCGGATATGGGGTGGACTACCTTTGGCTGACGCCCGCTTTTTCGTCTCGCCACAAAGGACAACGGCTATGATATCGCCGATTATCTGGCCATCGATCCGCATTTCGGCACGATGGACGACTTTGACGCGCTGGTCAAGGCCGCCGATGCCAAAGGGGCTGAAAAATCATGCTGGACATGGTGCTTTGCCACACCTCCGATCAGCACGCGTGGTTCCAGCGGGCCCTCGCGGGCGATGCGGATTACCAGCGCTACCACATTCTGCGTGACGGCCGCAATAGAAGTGCGCCGACGACCCGGGGAGCCGCCGACCAATTGGCAATGCGCGTTCGGGGGCAGTGCCTGGCAGTGGGAGCCGCGCCTCGGGCAAATGGTATCTGCATCTGCACGATGAGTCAGCCGGATTTGGATTGGATGAACTGACCGTACGCGGACGAGCTCGCCAGGTGGTACGGTTTTTGGAAGGAGCGCGGCGTCGCCGGATTCCGCTTGATGTCATTAACCTCGTCGCGAAGCCGGAGGTTTTTGCCGATGATACCCAGGGGCTGGGGCGACGGCTGTTTGCCGACGGGCCGATATTCACGAATATTTGCAGGAGCTTGTCCGCAGCGCCGGCATCGGTGATATGGTGACGGTTGGCGAGATGGCGTCCACGGATCTCGAGAACTGCATCCACTATACTCGCTGCCAATCGCGAGCTGTCCATGACGTTCAGTTTTCATCATCTGAAGATCGATTACAAGGACGGTGACAAATGGGCCCTGATGCCGCCGGATATGATGCGGCTAAAGCAGCTCTTCGCTCGTGGCAGACGGGCATGGCGAAGGCTGAGCGGCTGGAACGCCTCTTTGGTGCAACCATGACCAGCGGCATCGTCTCGCCTCGGGGATGACAAGGAGTACCGTGAGGTGTCGGCCAAGATGCTGGCGGCCTGCATCACCTGATGCGCGGTACGCCGTACATCTACCAGGGGAAGAACTCCATGACCAACGCGGGCTATACTCCATCGCGGATTACCGGGACGTGGAGAGCCTGAACTACTACCGCATCTCTGCGGGGAGCAGGGCAAAACGGAGGCGGAGGCGTTGACGATCTAGCCGCGCGCTCCCGCGACAACGGACGTACGCCGATGCAGTGGTCCGCCGGGCCGTACGCAGGTTTTTCTCACGCGAGAGCCCTGGATTCCTCTGGCGAAAAATCATGCGACGATCCTGTGGAGGCGGCGCAGAGGACGAGGATTCCATTCTGGCGTTTTATCGGCGCTCGATCCAGCTGCGCCATGAGATGCCCATCATTGCGGAGGCGATATCCGATGGTCGAGGAGGAGATCCGACGTGATCGCCTACGAGCGCACGTGGCAGGGGAGCAGCTGACGGTGCTCTGTAATTTTCCGCCCCACGGCCGTTCGGCTGCGCCATCTCGTCTCTGCAGGATTTTCGCCGACGCGCAGAAACTCCTCGAAATTACCACGGCCGGGAATGCGCTCGGCCGTCCATGAGGTGTTGGCGCTATATCGCGCGTAAAGCCATCCAATAGCCTGCTGATGCCGCACGCATCGGAGCAAAAGCCTCTGTACCGACGCGGGCATAGAAG
>BNJU01000518.1_pt1 | contig 86732 bp, 103 predicted proteins | sample 8539281 | NCBI WGS metagenome assembly BNJU01 (sample SAMD00202456, study PRJDB9452) | human saliva metagenome | isolation source: human saliva | place: Japan
ATGCGGTGAACCGTGAGCTGCCCGAGGGTTTGGCTGAGGCCACCACAAGCGGCACCACCGCGATGGCCGCCGCCTCATAAAGAGGCCGCAGGGTATCGGCCCGGCTCGAGGTGCAGGGCACCCTGGTAGAGGGCGGTGTGAAGTTTAACGGCACGGTGTCGTGGGCTTCTAACCTGTACCCGAATGGTGTGATTGTGCTGCCGGTGGCGGTGCAGAATGCAGGAGGCATCCGGACCGGTATATTGTGACGGTTCGCCAGGATACTCCGGGGTTGAAGGTTGCGTATCACCGTACCTGCTGGCGCTCAACGGAACCGAGTCTGGCACGATCATTTTTGAGGATGTTTTTGTGCCGACCGAGGATATCCTGACCAAGGACTTTGCGGGGTTCTTAGCGAAAGCAACCGCGCCGTTCTTGCTGGTGCAGTCCGCGTTCTGCCTGGGTCTTGCCGCCGGGCGTTACAGAGCGCGGCGGAGCATCTTCAGGTGTCGGGCGGCATCTTTAAACAGGAGTTTGAGGGCTTCGGTACGTACCGTACTCCTGCGGGACACTCTGCTGCGTCTAGCAGCTGAACCCGAGAACGCCCAAAAACGTGACTTGCTGCAGCTGCGTTTTTGGATGTTTTCGCACCTGGCGACGGCGGCAACCCATTGTGAGCTGCAAACCGTGGGCGGGGCTGGGTACGTGCAGGCTCACCCCACGGCACGCCGAGTGCGTGAGGTCGCGTTCCTGCCGGTGCAGTCGCCGACCGAGGGCACCCGTGGTACGAGCTGGCGAAGCTATGACCACCCGGAGGGTTTGCAGGCGGCACTGTAGTGGCTTCCTCCTCGTTATCAGTAGGCTCTTGTGCGAATAAAGCAGATTTTCTAACGCCTTTATCTCACATAAAGAGCCCATTTATCCATCCTTTAAACGCGTGTATAGGCATCATGGGACTCTTTTCGTTTTACCTATTCGCAATGCTGTGAAGACACATCCAGTAGTGCGCGCCCGGGTTCTGGAGCGGTAAACGGACCTCTGAACTCGGCGAGTCTAGCGCTGGGTGGCTGCTATTATCGTCCGGATGGAATGTGCTCGGTATTTCCTTCGGCCGCCATGATATTCTCAACGCCCGCGACCGTCTGTCCCACGACGAAATGCTCACAGCGACCCTGGCAGATCGGACCGCCTGACATTGGTCTGGATGCGCTTGCCTCCTGCCCGCTGCGCCAGTGCCAGGCAGTAAATTCTTCCAGCTGATTCTCCCCGCCTATTTTAATTTGAACCTCGCATACTTTTACTATACTCTAAGGGAATGAAAGCTTTTTCATAAGGAAGGCGTAGGCATCGGCGAAAACCGAAAAATCGAAAGAAATTTTCTGGAGCACCATCCTCACCTCTGTAGGCGGAGTGGAGCCTGGCACAACGATGCAGTATATTTTGCGCGTACGGTAGATCCCGCAAAGTCGGTCTCGTATTCGCAGCAATCGGCCTATCTCGCTACTGGGCTCTTCAGTAAAACCTCGATAGCTCACGAGCGCACGAGATCATACGTAACGCCACTAGGTCGCAGGAGTGATTATGAGGGTTATTCATTAGCGTGACACCCCAACCGCTCTCTAATCTTTCACCATCATCAGAAAACAACGACCTCACCTCTGTCCACGTATGACGTGAAATACCAAAACCAACCACCAACCATACGCGCACAGGTAGGGAACCAAGGTTTGCCTCTCACCGTGTCACCGGCCTGAGACCAGCACAATTCACGATCCTCCTAGCACTCCTGACCACACCCTCACCCGGAACACTCCGAACACTAAACCTCATAAACTCACCTCACCCAGGGTTGGTGCCAATTTGCCGTATCTACGCCGAACCAGACCGAAGAGTTCTTAGCCGAAGACTTCGAGTTTCTCAACCGTAACGATCAGCCGCATCCTGAACAAGATCGAAACAGCACTCACACGTCTTAGCCTCTTAGCAGGACCGCCCATACCTGAAACCCGCTGCAGAGTTCTCCCACCGACCAGATCGTCGACGGCACCCTGCGCCCACCTTCCACAACTGGTACGGTCCAGGAATGCGCTCATACAGCGGTAAACACCACTGTAAGCTGGATTCAACCACCAGATTATCTGCACTCTAGATGGTGTACCCTTGGTGATCACCGACCCCGTACCCGGGGCACACCACGACATCGTTTGCGCAACAGCACGGATTGACAGATTCTTAGAGACCCGCACGATACCTGGCCGATAAGGGCTACCAAGGACTAGACCTGATCACCCTGGTGAAGAAACCACCCGGCGGAGAACTCACCACCACGAGAAACACCTGAACTGGCACATCAATCACCACCGTCGTCATCGAACGCGTGATCGCACATCAAGTGTTGGCGGCAATTTCTAGTATCTTCCTGCAGACCCTCACCTCGTACCGGAGAGTGTTCTCGGTGGTGCGGGCACTGTTTTTCTGGATACAAAACTACCCAAATGAATAACCCTCTTTGAGACAAGAATTATGGGTGCAAAGCTAAAGATCTAATGTCCACTTAATTTATCTTGAAGAACGAAAGGTTTAATATAAACGATGAAACAGCCGGCGCGATTTTATGCCGTGTGCCTAAGTTACTTCTATGATAATCCTGATACGTCTATATTAAATGTTGCTCTGCCCTCCATTGCTGCTGAATCAGGAGCTTCTGGAGTCCAGCAAACAATGGATAATTGATGCATACGTTCTAGTAATGACTTCGCCATTCCTCGCTGGTGGAGGATTAGACCGTTTGAAGTAGTGCGTATTCAATACCGGAATTTCAATTATTCGCCCTCTCCTTGGCCTGCGCTTTCGAACAAATGACAACCATCTGTACTAATTATAGCGCGAGCAATCTGCTGTATTGGGGCGCCTTTGATTACCAGCCACTTGGCAATTATCACTTTCTTTACTGATGCACAAGAACGAGGTAAAAGCAATCGCAATTGTTGCTACTGTAACTGCTAGTCCCCAAGCATTTGGTCCGACTCTGTGATAATGTACATACTTAGGGTGGAGGTCAATATTCCTTCTGAATATACCTATTGCGATCGTAGCCTTATTCTTGAAAAACGAATTCGGTAGGAGTTGTACAAGCGTTCATTAGACATTCGAGTAATACTTATTGCACTTGTTTTAGGTTCTGTTACCTGGCTATTATCAATTTTACAGATACCATACTGGGCACAAGCTCCTACATACAATAGGAGTACCTTGCTTCATCTTATATAGGATCTTTTATCTTAGAATCCAAACGAGCGTCCGCTTATCCCTCATATAATTTTCATGCCCACCGTAAACCCTATGTAATATGACTTTATGTTTATTCTGTTTTGAGGCACTTTTTGCTTTCAAACTTGCATTTCCAAAAGTCCTTAGCATCAATGCCCTGGTATCTGGCCTTCCTTCAGTACCGTTGGCGCACCACAGTATTTATACTGCCCATTATCGTTAGTAAGGTTGCAAAAGGAAAGTCCCTTTACCTTACACTCACGGGAACAATACTTCTAAGCAGTAGGAGCATCTTTTAGCGTTATTAGCTCTATCGTTAACTCTGCCGCTTCTTTATTGCAATATCACTGCTCATAGTCGAATCGCTTTGCACGCGCTGCCTCCCACTTAAAACCTTGTAACGGTAGCTCCTGAAGGAACCGCAGGTATCATTAGCGCGCTAGCCAATGGCGGACGTCAGGCTGGCTACCTTCTGCGTAGCAGCAGCTGGTATGGCTGGAATAGTCTTATGGCTACACACCTAAGCAAGTATCGTTGCCACAACAGGGCGGCATAGTCGCCATCTTTAATGATGCTGTCCGCAAGTAGTGGATATCAGTTCAACTCAACAAGAAACTACATACCTTTTATGCCCTCGGCGACCGAGCGAGGACTGCGGTATGAGTTTATCTTGTCTTTCACCTGATAACCGAGGGCGATCTCGTACTATAGCTTCGTCGTTCCGGTATATCCATACGAGTGCGAATTTCATTCGAATACTTAAATTGAACAGCAATCATTGTGTCTATTTTACGCGATGCTGCTGCAAGCATCAGTAGATGTGCAAAAAGAACCTGCACAAATATTGACCATACAGGCGCTGAACGAGAATGGTTATGTATGCAATGTAAGTATTCCAAAGACGCGAATTTGTCTCTATAAGGTCTCCCATAGCTGATCATTCCGATTTCCAATCCAGGACATAATATTTTTATGGGATAATTTTCCTTAATTACTCAGGAGATTTATCTGGTACCGGAAAATCAGGAGAACCCTGCACACCATTATCAGATAAATATTTGTGATCTTTTTTGCAAATCTTTTTTTGGCAAAGATTTCCAGTAGCAATATATACCTTCCACGGCTGAGAATTTGTCCATGAAGGCGACTTCTTTGTGCATCTTTCTACACTTCCTGGAGAGTTTCATGTCAATGGGTTTATCTTAAAATCTCGTACAGAAGTACGACGTTTACTTCCAAGAATTCCATAATATGTCTCCTTTTATAGTGCAACGCCTGATATATATTTTAACTTTTCTAGAAAGATTTTATTTAGTGATCCCTAGAAGATGAGTAACCTACTACAGATAATTACTATTTTAGGGCTTTGTGCTCTACAAAGTAGTGATGCGCACCATGCATTTATCTCCATCCCTTCGCCCGAACAACTATTTCGCTTCAGCATTATTTTGATGTGCTTGCTTCCTACCTGCTGCACCAGTGCTGCGGGCGGTCGCTCTTGCCCTTCCTACTCCCTGTTAAATAGGCTCTTTTGGCGTGAATAAAGCGGTGAAAATCTGTTTGTTACATCAAGAGCCTTTTTGTAACGCGCACGCCAGGCTCAACGGGTGTAGAATTACTGAATTTTATCCTCACCTTCACCTGAGACACCGCATCCCATGAGCACACACAGAAACTGGTTTCGGCTGGCGTCTGCACGGCGACGGCAGAAGATTAAACCCGGCTCGGTCGTGGCACTGAGCGAACGCCTGCCTGGCCCACATGACTGGTACCAGCACACAGGCACTGGCGCACCGTGCTGCTGCTGACTGCTTCCCGCCCGCGACCACGCTGTTCTTCTCGGTGTGGGTACGTCCCACCTGCTGATCACGCGCGGCGTGTGCTTCATCTGGGCTCTTTGCGTTTATCGCACCCTTGGCGGCGGCGACGAATCAGCACGGCTCGGCGGGTGCGCCTGGCGGTATCGTCATGGCGGGTCTGTCGCTCTTCCTGCGGGCGCACAGTGCAGTTTGCGGGTACCGGCTGGCTGATTGTCCCGCGCCGCCCGCGGTGGTGAACTGGCGCGATCGCGGCGCTCATCGGCTTCAACCTGGCACCGAGTGCGAAAGCGAACTTCGAAGGCGCCCATCACCGCGCTCGTAACCCTTATCTCGATTGTCCTGATTTTCGGTGCTGTTCATGGGTATTATTGGTCGCCTCTCTGATTCTGTTGGGCGTGATTATCGGGTATGTGACTGCGTTGTGCGGGGCGAGGTAGACTTTCGACCATCGAGCAGACTGTTCAGCAGCAGGGCATTATCGGACTGCCGCATTTTCAGAGCCCCGAGTTCCACTGGGAGCTTGTTACCGTTTATCTCGTGATTCTGTGCTGGTTGCCGAGAATATTAGCACGTGAAGTCGGTGGTGCCTGCGATCGGGCGAGAACCTGGATAATTACTCGGGTCGTGCCTCCATGGCGGACGGTTTAGCGACCACCGTCGCCGGCTTTGGCGGCGGTTCCGGTACAACCACCCACGCCGAGAATATCGCGTCATGTAGCGGCAACCGCGTATTCGACGGCGGCATACTGCGGCTGCGATTTCGCGGACGTTTCCTTCGCTTTTCCCGGCGTCTGGCGCGGCGATTGGCGACCGTTCCGCGGGTGTTCTTGAGCGTGCCGCAACCGTGCTGTAATGGCATGATCGGGATGCCTGGCGCGCATTTGAGCGAGAACCGCGCGGATTTTCCAACCAGATTAACCTGACGACCGCCGCTGTTGCGCTGATTGTGGCATCGCGGATACACCTGGAGCCCGGCTTGTCGTTCGCGGTATTGCACTCGCACGGCGCGACCCTGATTGTGTTCCACCTGATGACGTTCATCGCCAAACGCATCAAAGCCAAGGCGATCCGCTCGACCCTTTACCGACAAGGACCACGACGAGCTGGGGCACCAGACCGGCAAAAGTTTTCCCGAGGACGTTAATGCCTTGGCGCAATATAACACGCTATGTGCACCGCCGCATTTTAGAGGTCATATGGGCATGGAAGATGCAGCCCGTACCAACGGTCGCCTGCCACTGTAGTAACCTGCACCGTTTCACCCATAGTTACCAGCCCATTCTGCTTTTGGGGATGCGCAACCGACTGGGAGTTTTCGCTGGCACGCAGGCGACCGTGACGTCCGTGAGGTACGGGTTTGCGGGGCGGTGACGACTCGTATCCAGCATGCCGCCGAGCAACCCGTTAACACGAACGGGCATCAGTACGCAACTGATTCGCCCTGCTCAATGCGCCGCAGGTCACGGTCGTAATAAGTCTGGGTACGTTCCGCAACCATCTGCGCGGTCAAATCACTGGCTTGCGTTGATGCGAAGCGCTGCTCGCCGGATCGTCCGCGCGGCTCGGCGCACCTGGTGGGAATATACGCTATAGGATCTCCATACCCTCATATAGAAAGAACTATTTCTATATAGACGGGATAGTATCCAGTTGCCACGCTTTTTATATACCGTGTTTCGGCTTCCTGCCCACCACATGAGCCACCAAACGAGAGAGCGATAAGTTTATTCAAGGTACCGTACCTGCTTTTATTCAAAGTTGAATACTGCGGGCAAGTACCCATACAGATCCTCGACGGTCAGCGGGCGGGGATTGCCATCGCAGAGCAGCCAGACCGCATCTTCACGGGTTTTTTGCAGGCCTGACTCCGCAACACACCGCTGCATATCTGAATACCTTCTCCTCACGTGGCTATCTCACGGTTTAAAACAGCCGGAAATTTCGTGGATCCATCGATAAAACGGACAGGCTTCAAACTGGTCGCACGCTCGCCTCCGTGGGGGAATACCACCGCCTCCTCGATCACCCGATTACCCTTCGCCTGCACCTGCAGAACAGTGCAGAGCACGCCAGCAACGTCTACACGAATGCGTGCCGTATTTCTGCAAGTCATCAATCAATACCCCACAACCCACCGTTCGCTAACCGGCACCTCGTGAAGAATACGAACCTGCAATCTCATGCGTATACGTACGGATAAGGCTTCGGTGAACCAGAGCATTAGCAACAATCACGCAGAGTAACCGCCGTGCTTCCTCCATAAGATGCCCATTTTCAATTGCCGCACGGGCCTGCGCAGATCCTGCTGGGCCACACAAGAGTCTCTTTGAAGCATAAAAGCGGATAGGGTCCACTGCCTCAAACTTACCGGGTTACGCACTTTGCCTTCGACTCACCACCACCGCACCTGAGTGAGGGAAGAACTGTTGGGATAATCCTCAGAGCGTAGAGCCCTCGCCAGCGTCAGGTGGTTTTCGCCGTCCCAACGCTATAACGCGCTTCGTTTTAAGAACCCGCTCATTCTCACAGCGCTTTGTGATTCTTGCGGAAACACGGCGCACGGAAATGTACATATGAGTCTGCAAGTTCACCGTCAAGATTCTGGGGCGATGTATTCCACCGGTTCTGCATCATAGTTGCGGCGTTCCCGCTGAGAAAGCACAAGGTCACCGTACTCATCCATCAGGTGATCGCCATCTCCGACGCGTACATAGTAACCTTGCCGATGCGGGCTGGGCGTTGGGAGGTTGAAGACCTGGAACTCGATCACGAGAATGTCATGACCCCCATATTCGACCCGAGTAGAATACGCAGGTGTCTGGGGAATGAGGCTGTTTGCGAGCTATCGCAACAGTTTTTTTTCTAGCTGAGCGATGTCATAGACGCCCACTGGTTTGAAGCTTTTCGGCAACACCACAACAGTCGGTTCCTCCGTCAATACTTGAAAACTGCAGGTGTCGTCTAAAACTCTTGGGTAGCTATCGTGAGCCTTCTTCACTTCAAGACGGTAAGTGCTACCGCTGTAACGTCGAAGTTCAGCGGGTATTTCCTAGACGCCCGGGGTCCATTCGTGGGTTCCATTCAGAATTATATCCTCATCTGTAATTTGCTCCTTATCCAAAAATATTTTGATGAGAGATACAAAATTTAGATGAGGACTCTGATCTAAGAGAATGCCGCTCTCTTGAAATACCAGGCTTTAAAGGGATTCTGCAGAACCCTTCAGCGCCAAAACTGACGGGTGACGTTTATCTAATACGCCTCCCTCATCTAAAAAATTTTTAGATGAGAGGCGTATTTTTAGATGAGGATTTGGATGACCGCACGGTTGCAGCCGCGCGAAGGTTACACCGTCTGGGGCTCTGCCTCGTGTTCTTGGAAGCATTGCCTCGATCACCGCGCCACGCCGTCTTCCCCTCGAAGGGCGGCAGGTGCGCCCCACCTTCTCAATCAGTGCGGGCTGCCCGACATCGCATACCCGCGGCCCGCTCCAGCACAGCATATCCGGCATCGTTCGGCATATATCGCCGAAGGCCATCACCGTGCGCCTCAATACCGTGTCGTGCAGCAAATCATGAGAGTGTACCCCTTATTCACGGTCTTCGGAGCCCATCTCAATCAGCGGTCACCCATTAAACCCCGCGCGTGACCGACACCAGCTCGCCCACGGTCTGCGCCACGCGCGCCTGCAGAATATCTAGTCCATGCCGCACGTGCACCAAATATTTAATCACCTGCTCCCCGCAAACCCGTCTAGCGCCCAGCGTTGCTCCACAACGCGCGCACCTCGGGCACTTCCCGCCTCATACGAAGCCCTGAAACGTAGACGGTATCGACGGTTTCAAGGGCATATGGCGTTGGGAAACTGGCTGCAGCAGTCGTGGGCGCTGGTGATAAAAGCTGGGGCCCTGTCTACAGCTTCCACCGTCAGCCCCCAGGTGATAGATGACCGCCCCATTCGAGCAGATGGCGCGAAATCGAAATCGGTTTGTTCCTCAATGGGTGTGAGCCAGCGGCTGGGCGCCCGGCTACGAACACGTGATCTGATGCCTGCTGCCCGGCGCAGCCTTGAAGGGCGTGTAGAGGAAAGTGGGGGGGCGGAACCGGAAATCCTTCCCACCGAGTGTGTGCCGTCAAGGTCGCTGGCGATCAGTCTAATCATGCGGTAACGGCTAGTTTTCTCGTAGGTGAGTCAAAAAGGCGCGCGCAATGCCGTGAAGAAGAGTTTGAAGTTCACGATTTGCAAAAGAGGTGTTCCTGTCTACCTCAAGTTCGGGCACGTCCACGGCGGTCACGCAGAAAAATGTACGTCCGGTGCGGCCTGTGCCCGCCGGAGGTGCTGCAACCTAAACCCGGGAACACCGGTATGTCATTGTGGTGGAAGCGCAGGCGGCAGGTGGCTGTGCCCGCCTCAAGAGAGGTAACAGCGGCCGGGATGTTTGATACGGTCCAGTGCCAGAACCCGCTGGGGTGGGGCGTCCGGGCCGGTGCAGGTGAGAACGAACGACTGAGTGTTCAGGCTGCCCACGACAGCTGCGGGAAAGGTCCTGCCCGCCTGGCATCGCCGAACAGCGCCGACAGCATTGTTAAATGAAAGCCGTGCCGCCATCAGTAATACGCGTCGGTGGAGGAGCGTAAATTCGGGCAGTTTCACAAACCCCGTAGGGTCAGCAGGTGCGTGGCTGGTGGGTGTGTACGGGCATAGCTACTCTCCTTATATTCTGTATCCGGAATGAAGGTTTTGCCCGCTATAACGCGCATCTTTAGCCGTTGAGCACGGCAAGCAGTTCGTGGCGGTTTGCGGGTTCGCCCCGGATCGGGAAACTGTAATACCGGCTGCGGTCGCGAAAACGCAGCAGCTCAGAAATCTCTTCACGCTCAAGCGCCGCCACCTTCGGCGCGCGCACCTGGAGCCAGCGATACCGCGATCGAGCAGGCCGCAGATGAGCGCCGCCGGAATCGCCCGCACCCACGGTAATGGCTACCTGCACACGCAAGGTACGCAGGCCCTCAATACCCCCAGGTGGTGGTGCGGGTGTAGGCGATTAACCCTCTCTCGCCGCGGGTCAGCACCACCAGCTCAGCCCTGGGCGCCACCCAGGCGCGCGCCGTTCCGCAAGGGAACGGTCAGTACAGCCACGTGAGGTCTTCATCGCTGGCCTCACAGAGGCGAGCCCCACAAACCGTTCAGCCCACTTTCGTGGCGGCGCGGTCACCAACGATACTGGGACTGGGCAGTTCGGGTCAGAAGTTACGAGCGCGCTCTCACGGCGGCGGTGAGCGCGTTGAAGCGACCACATGCGCACCGCCCGAGCATCGCCGTACGGATCCGCAGCGCCCAAGAGGTGCGTAAGTTCCACCAGCTCGTCGGCGAGCGCATCCAACGACCAGTCAATATTGAACTTCGCATTTGCGGCACCGTCTCCGCCCAATGTGGGCTTACAGTGGTGGAGGTGCGCGCAGTAAGAATGGCACCACACTGGAGGCTCTGGTGCTCACCGACAGCACGGGCTATAGTCGTCGGCGCTGCAGTGCCCCACGAACTGGGTGGGTGGCCTAAACGGCTCACCCGACCGCCACGTTCATGGGGGATCCGCCGGGTAGGCGTGGCTTGTTCGCCTTGTTTGTGGACGACATCTACGAGGGCTTCACCGATCACTGTTAGCATGTTTCACCCCACTGGCGGGCTCATCCGCACACCACCTTCTTACCTGTCTTTGTGGTTTTGCCGTGGCTTCTTCCTCCTTTGCGAGGTTGTTTGGGTTACAGGCCCATATCACAAATGGGCGTGTGATGCGGCGCGGGTATTCCCGGGCGGTTCTGAGCGCACAAACCAGAATTACCCGTTAGACTTGAGGTGAAGCGGTCACACAGACCTATACCGAACCGCCCCTGGCATCCCGGGTGCGGTGAGTATATTACTGACGACGATGTCCACTTAGAAGAAGGTCAAGAGTGACGACTCCTCGAAAACACTCACGCACAGTGGATTGCCTGCGAGGTCGAGAGGCTGAGAGCTAATCCCCCATTTGCAAGTTTAACCGTGAGAACGGCGTGGTGTTGAATATTCACGGCTGCAGCCTGGTCACAAATCTGTAATTCAGATGCTGGTGTTTGTATGATGGTGCCGCGAAGATCGACGGCGCCCTGAATCCCGCGCACACCCTTTTGGAGCTGGTCCGGGCCCCTGGCTGACCTGACCTTGGCCCCTGCTCCATTGTCCGCGTCCCTGCACCGTCAGCATGCTGGATGGCCTCGACTTCATGTGGCCGCCCGGAGCAGGTTGGCGCACCGGTTGGCAAGAAGGGCGAGACCGTCACAGCAGGATGGTGCCCACGGCTCGGGCGTACTGGCCGCCTGTTGGCGCGTATTCGCTGGAGCGTTCCTCATCGCTGGCAAACCCGCGTCTGCGCGGGTGGTAGTGCGTAAGAACACCGAGAACGACCTTTATAGCGTGCATCTTTGCTACACGCGATTCGCACGGGCCCGTTCAAGGGCATGATTAAGGCAGATGTCGAGAACGACACCATTATTGCTAACGGTCTTCCGGTTCGTTTCATCTACCGTCGATCCGACCACTGTGGATTGCTAATTCGAGTACGGTATTGAGGATGCGCTTTCCTGGTCGATAATACCAGCTGCTGGTACATGTTCCGCTGACTCCAGCACCTTGAGCGCCCTGGTATACTTCCCGCGTTCTGCCGACCGGGTCTTGCAAGGGAAGGCGATATGAAGAATATTGTCTTCGGCGTGAACGATAACATCATTACCGACGACGATAAGATTCTTTTCGGCGGCATCCTGCATGACCAACGCGATTACCCCGCACTGAAGCGTCTGATGACGGTATGGTGGAACGCGGCCACGTGGAGACTGTGCATCGTCACGAATGATCAGAACCTGATCGATAACTCCATATGGGTGATCGCCGCGGGCTGTCCGGCGGTGTTGAAATTATGGTGATTACTGAAACTGGAGGCGGCGTGCCGTTCTAAGGCACTCCCAGTTGAGCAGCCGACCGGTAACGCCATTTCAGTGCACCCCGGACGTTTCGATGGCTATTCTGAACGTGAAGCTGGGTAGCTTCCGCCGGGTCTGTGCGATGAGCTGGAACGAGGTCTTCCGCCGGTTGCCTGGCGGTCGAGGGTGCGCTGCCAGATCGGTTACCTGATTCGAAACATGAGGCCGTCTCCACCGATTTCGCGGGTTCCCGTAACGCGGTGGTGGATGCCACACCGTCGTCACCGATGACTCAGCTTGTCCTGCACGTCTGGTACGACAACGAGTTCGGTTACTCCTGCCAGTGGTGCGCGTGCCGGAACGCCTGGTGGGTGAAGAAGCCTCATACCCCGCACAGTAGGTTATGGTCGCACTCGGCGGCACACCGGCGAGTAGCGGAAAGAGTTAGGCTGCGGCGTCAAAGACGGCTTAGGCTGCCTTTGACGCCGCAACGTTCTCTCTGGGGGCACTGCGGCGCGCGAAGGAGGTCAGCTATAAAGCGGAAACGCCTACGGGCAGAATCGTGAACGCTATAGACCTTATTGACGGCATTCAGACGCGGGCAACATCCACGACTATACGAGCCGGAACCAGCTGGATATTTATGCGGGAGCATGACCAGCATGGCCTCCCACCTGTGGCACCGCACTGCACTCCGCTGCGGGCGCACACCCTCATGAGCCGGATGGTGGCTGGATTTTGCCGCTCGATAGCACGCTTTGGGCGCGGCAGCTGGTGGATATTGAGGATGACTATCTGGCGCTGCTGCAGGCACCCGGAGGCACCCGTGACGGGCAGGATACGCAAGCCAATATCGTCATGCACCCGGTGGGTGTGCCGTGAGTTAGAGCAGGAAGAACTCAACGATTTCGTGTGGCCGTCACAGAAGGCTGGCAGCGGCGGGCGCGCATCAGGCTGTCGGGCTGCTGGGCACAGGCACTGGGGATTTATGGTGCGGTGACGGTGCGTACCCACGGCGGTCGCGTCAATATTATTCTGCGCCAGAGGCTTTCAAACGGCGTGTATTCGGGCAGTTTTGACCGTGAGTTCAGTGTGTGCCCGTTGCGTTCAAGGAGGTCACCTTTCGGCGGAACGCAGTTATCTGGCAGGGAGCAGGAAGATCTGGGTACGCTGCTGTTTCGTCGGTAGGCTTGGCACGCAATGCTCGCACCAGCAGACGCTCACGCCTTCACCTGCGGAAAGTGCAGCTCACCGGATGAGCGCCTGTCCGTAAACTCAAAGTAATGGTTCTCACCACCAGCAGGTACCTGTTGTGTTATCGTTCGCGCGTAGCACACAATCCCTGCGGCCCGTAACGATGCAGCGACCACTTTCTCCTGTATCTTCTGTTTGCCCACCCGGTAAAGGCTCACCAGCAGTGCCGTCTCACGATACATGCCAGTACAGGCACAGGCAGCGCAGGTGTTGAGCTCCACCTCGGCGGGATGTCCTGCAGCTCGCTGGAGGTGACCACCAGCACAAGTCCTCCCGCCGGCAGCTTCAGGTGACGGCACAAAGCTGCCAATTCGGTGGACTCAAATCCGGTTTTTCAATACGAAAAATCAAACATGCGGCTCTTGTACTCCGCTCTTTCTCCCCAACGCTCTGTGTACCGGCGTCACCATCGCTGTGGGTGTCTAAAACTGCTGGAGGCGCTTGGACAGCTCGCGTCCGTTTGCGCAGGTTCACAGTAAAACATGAGCGCAGAACATCCAAGCAGCGAAGCGGCGTCGGTGATGGTGTACTTGCGGGAACCATCCGGGTGCAAGAGTGTAAAGGGTATTCAGTAGCGGGTGGCGGCTGCCGTCCGGACGGCGCGGCCGCCATGAGGCGGTGCGGAAACGGCGAGTGGGTGGTGACACGAACCAGTTACCACCTGAAGCAGTCAATGCGGCGCTGCGGGCTGGCGGTCAACGCGTGTTGTGCAGCTGCTGCTGGTACTGGTGATAGCGCATAAACCAGCCGTCCCGGCGGCTTTAGGGCGGTACCGCTCGTGCGGGTTAGCTGCGTCTTTTCGCTCGCCAGCAGCGGGGCGGTTAGCCAGCCCGCCGAACCCCGCATCCACCAGCCACGGCCGTCTTTGCCGTCACCGAAGCAGCATGTGGGTGCGCGCCCCAGCCTCCAGCCGGTTATTGGGGATGACGCCAGCCGGTGAGCGGGCGGGCCTCAAACCCGGAGCAGGGTGAGCTTAATCAAGCAGCAGCAAAACAGGTTCAATTCAGCAGTAGTCGCCGCGCCGCTGTACAACGAGCTTACGGAAGATGCTGCTGCTATCAATCGGCACGGGCTCGCCCAGACGCAGTACCAGGTCTGAAACGCAATGCCGCCATGTGCCGGTGAGCAGGCTTTTCAGTGTAAGGTCACCGGTGGCTTAAACCCTATCAGGTGAAGGTATCACCGAACTGTAACGGCGTCCATGGCATGTCCTCATACGGTCAAAACTGTGGCCGTTCCATTATCCTGGTGGGGCTGACCCGCTGAATACGCAGATTCCTGCCGGGCTACAGGAATACTGGCGGCGCCCGCAGTCTTCGGCCGCACCGCCAAGCTGGCCGAACACCCTCCAGGTGGGCTTATATAGTTCAATATACCGTTCAACCTGCGGGTTTTTATGACGTCATTACAGATGTGAAGGTGGGCAGCTGTGAAGTGCCGATGAACCACAGTTTTGCGAAACGGCAGGTATACGGTATTCACGCCGCACCGCCGAAAAATCACTGGCACGGTGAACGCCTCAAGGGGTGCGTTCCAGGTGAGTGAGAGATATGCTGACGGCCTGTGAGCAGGCTGCCGGTGCTGTACTTCGGTGGGGCTGGCGCCGTTGCGGCCATCATTGAGAACAGCATACCGCGCCAGCGGTGAACACCGTCCATGTATTTTGACGGGTCCACGGTGGCCCATCCACCAGCCGGGCATCTGCCAGATCACCGCATCCATCCACAGGAACTTATCTACCTCCTGCAGGTCGTACCTCATCAATGACGGTTTCACGCGTGGTGCCCGGAGGCCTGCAGGCACTGCGGGCGGTCTGACGGTGGTGTGGTTCAGGCGGCCCGCCGAGGCCGAACGCTTTGCCGCCGTCCAAAAGTAGGATATTCACGTCTGCTCCTTAATCGCTCAAACCGGTACTCACTGAACAGCCTACCGATGCGCACCGCAAAACGACCTGCTTTCTTAACTCGCCTACCCGCAGCACCCCGCTTGGGGGCCCCACGCCACCGGTGTGCCTGGCGGCCCAGCACCCCGGCTGAGTGCAGCATATTCCGCCGGCAGCGCTCGCGCATGACCCTACTTGGCGGTAGAGAACCCTGGTGCGCCTGAAGTGTCAGCGTGCTGGTGGGTATTGCCGCGGCGTCTTTGAGTCTGCCGGGCACACGCACCATGCGGAGGTGGTGCCCATTACACCCGCTCCAGTCACGTGTGTAAACGCCCGCGCATGCACCGCCCCTGTCGTCTTTCACCGCCTCGGCGGGGGTGCCCAACCGTACGACATTCTGGGAGAACGGGGTCCCGTTGTAACCATCGGGCACTGGCAGGACCGCAATGCCCGTGAAACCGCCCACCGCCAAAAATCCAGAACCCGCCAGCCCGTACAGCAGGTTCTCGTCCGTACCGTCACCGGTGCTCGGCCCGCCGAGGTGCGCAGGATCGTCACTTTCCGGCGCTGTCCGGATCGGCGCTGAAGCCTCCCCGTCGCAGGCCAGACGCACCTGCCCCTGGCCCGCGGCCGTCGTGGCGCTTTGGCAGCATGGCGTAGTGAGTCCAGAAGCAAGGCACCCAGCCCAGCCAGACTCTCAAAACCGCCGCCGTAGGCGCTGTGCGCCTCCCATTTGCCCCACTGCAGGCGGGCCTCGGCAATATTTGCACCAGAATCTTACCGGCCTTGTTCAGCTCGGCGCCCGTGTACTCGATCAGGTGGTTCAGGCTCACGCGTACAGTCGCCATGGAGTCGACGTTGCGGATAGTGCGTCTGTGCCTGCAGGTGGTGTCAAGCCTCACACGTTATCGCCCATCACCCCGTCAAATGGCGAGTCAATGCCTGACGACCGAGTCCATCCAGTACCAGCGTGTCAACAACCCATACCGCCATCTGGTAGTGCTGAAGCGCGCCACCACGAGTGAGCGTCCGCATGGCGGGCGTACAGGTCTTGTTGCCTTTGCAGCGCCTGCCGCCGTATCCCAGGAGACCCCGGAGGAGTAGATGGGGCCCCGGCCCGTAGGAGCGGGGATAGAGGCATTTATAGCCAGCACCACCATATCCGGAGCATCTTTTTCAGGTACAGTGTCATGTCCTGCCCCAGGCTGCAATAGCAACCGAAAAGTTCCGTACAGCAACCTAGCTGTTTCTGCAATCGGGTCTCACCGTAGCGTATCCACGCACCAAAACGGCTGTACACCAGCCCGCAGCAGAGCTGTACATAATCATTCCTCAGTATTTTGATTTAATGCGGCAGCCCACCGCTTACGGTAGATGGCTGTAATGCTCCATCACCAGGCTCAACTGGAAAACTTTCCACGCAAGCGCATACGCGTTACGGCTATACCGCTCATACAGCCCAGGGGTTTCCTATAATGATGCGCAAGGCGCGGCAAACCGGTCACATCCCCGGAAACAGTTATTAAGATGCCACAGTTACCACTCCCTTTCCGTTTGAGTAAAATATCGTCGATCAGCCGCGACATGCCGCCCACATCGGTACTCACCAGCGGTATGGACGCAGCCATCGCTTCCAGCGCCACGACGGCTGCCTCACAGCTAGGCATTAGGCAGCAGGTCGTAAGTTCGCCAGCATTTGGCACCACTGGTCCCAGAATGATGAACTGCCCATCCCAAGTCTTCAATCAGGTTCAGGCACTGCTGGTAGTCGATGCGGTGGTCGGTGGGGCCCAGCACGTCCAGGTGAAAGTTCATGTATGCCGCATTGCCGCATCTGCGCCAGGGTAATAACTGGATCCGCCAAGCCCTTAATCGGCACCACACGCGCAATGAACATGAACCGCTACGGTTGCGGGCGTCCTCAAAGATTTTCGCGCACGGCGTGGCTTCAAGGCCGCGCACGCTCTCAATCAGCAGCATACCGTTGCGGAATAACGACCACGATCGCCAGTCAGCTGATAAGTACCCAAACTGGCGCGCCTCTTCCAGCTTTTGGGTATGATAGGTGATCGCGTCGGCGCTGGCAGCAGAACTGCCTCATCTTCAATGAACCCAGCACCGACCGCTCGTCGAAGGTGACCGCGTTCCATGAACAGCTTTATAGTCGCCGCACCGGCTGACCCACGGGCGTTCGTTTCAGATTAAACAAAGTCGCGCACATACAGGTTGTACCAGTCAGAACTTCGACCCGGTCATAGGAAAGCGGCGCCGCATGAGTTGAAGCGTACCTGTGGTGTGCGTGGTACATGCGGGCGTACGGCATGTTCTGGCGCAGCAGGGTGCTGAGCAAAGATGTGAAATTTCGAATTCCCGGAACGCTCGGCCAGCGGAATCTCGGTGCGAACCCCAGGTGCCCATCGCCCGCTGAACTTCGCGGCTGCCTCCACCACCGAGAACAGCGGAAGGAGCGGGTGCGCGGGAGTTAACTTCATCGTACAGGTCCCATAGCGGTTCATGTCCCCTTCACCAGCGCGGAGAATTGGCGATGCGTGCCGCAATTGTGCTTTTTTCTGCCGTTGCGCGTTCACGCGCAGGTGCGTGGGGTCGCAGTCGGGCGAACTCTTCCCTTTAAACTTCCTTCCGCTCTCAGGTAGATCACACGCACCCATTTAATCGCTCCTCCGGCACGCTGTAGAGGTCTTCTGGGGGGAGTTTGTCCCAGGCGATGTGAACAATCCCGAACGTCAGATCCGGGTTCTCTGAGACAATGTCGCACCACCGACGACACTCCACCCTTTAAGGTACGGGTAGGGTGGATCATGACGATAGCGACATCGACATCCGCAGTCGGGGTCTGGGGGTGCGCGGCACCGGTGCTGGGCGGCGCAGAGGTTCATAGACGTTTCGCATGTGGTGTTCCTAGGGAAAGCTACCAGGCGAGCGCGACCAGAAGAGAGAATGTCTGGCGAAGCCCACGCGCGGCGGTAGAAGGTGTAGGCACAATGGCGAGTATGCTCCCCAGGATAAGGGGAAGTAGCCGCCCCTGTTGCTATATAATGGCGAAGATGATGCATAACCAGCACCAGGTGCGCCACACCGATAAGCTGCTGAGATGATACGGTACAGGCCCGCTGAATTGATCTGGTAGCTGCACAGGGTAAACTCACCAAGAACAGCCCGGCGGCAATGCCGCGAACCCTACGGGAACACGTGATGGCGACGATATTGATCAGTCTGGCACGACCGAGGCGAAATGGCGACGTGAGGCTGCGAACCATCGCGTAGTTCGACGTGGGTTGCCTTTGGCGGTGTTGGTGACCTGGGCGAAGGGTTTCTCTTCGAAGGTGCTCCACAGTTTCTCATCGACGAGGTTCACCCCGTCCGCTTCGGCCACGAAGAAGTAGTTGCAGGCCAGCACGCACGGACAGGGCTGATGTAGATGGCGACCGTTAATCTGCCCGTGGGCGGCGACGAACAGCACGTACTTATCGGCCCACAGCACCGAGCCGGTGAGGAACCTGCAGCATCCTGGGCCACATGAATAATGGGGGTGCGGCTGAATACTTTGAGCTGGCGTGAATGTTCTTGCGCAGGCACAGCAGCAGCACAATGCCTGCGGTGGGCGGCAGGAACCAGAAGATGGAAGAATAGCAGTTGTTACAAAACCCGAGCCAGGCGAAGAACCAGTCCACCTGGTTTTTAGCCAGGCTCGGCAGCACGAGCAGCTGCGCTGGCGAGATACACGCTGAGTATGAGGTAGGAGATATCAGCGGATGCGCTCCAGCGGCCGACAAAGACCAGCGGCAGCGCAAAGAGTGATAATGAGGGCAGGGGTGGTCAGGTAAATCGTATGGCCAGTTGCGGGCGAACGCGGCCAAGCCGCTCACGCGCTGGCGTAAATTGAGGAGGGCTTGAGCTGGCGTAGAACTTTTCGACGGCAATTCCTGAGTTCCGTCCCAAGCCTTCGGTGAGTTCTTGACGGCCTGCGACCCGCTTGTGTTCTAGTTCGATGGCGCGTAGATGTATACAGGCGTACTCATTGGAGCCATAGGGCACGGTAATGGATGCTGCAAGAATAACGTGTACGAGGGGTACGTCGCCGAGACGGTACTCGCCCAGCTCTGGTGTGACAACTGGAAGACGACCATCAGCAGGGCGACGCATGATACGTAAAGTAAAAAGTTGCAGAAGACGCAGTTTTTACGCGTGGCGTCCTCTTGTGCGTCGGTGGGTGCCAAGGGAATATGCCTTGTGGTTGGGGTAGGGTTGGGTGGGCTGGTTATAGTACTAGTCTAATCCGGGTGTGGTGCACTGTGCAATGGGGTTATGGCTGGTGCTTGTCTCTGCCTAAATATTGTTTTATTCTGCGTCTGAGCCAGCCAGGCGGGCTCTTCCATCATGTTGTCCTCAAGGTATAGGCTGGTTGTTGTTTCGTCTGTATATATATTAGCGCACACTGGATGGTATTCTATTAAACCGGTATAAATGCGCGCGTTTATCGTTGGGGTTATTTCCGGCAATTGCGGGTTTTACCTTGATTTTCAGAGTATTCTTCCTTCCGGCGTGGTGTGTATTTTAACTTACTTAACGGCGAATAAAATGAAATATTTCATCCCACCGCTACGTTTGTTTGACGTATTGTAAAACACTGTGCCAATCCGCCTGTGGCAACAATCTCCAGACGTTTAATAATGCCCCATACCCCCGTAGTACACGTCAAATTGAGATTACCAATAAACTTACCATGTGTGGGCTCACATTAAAACCACATTTGGCCTGCACCACCCGGAAGGCGGGCGCGGGCGCCTTCCCAGTCCGCGATGCACCTTCAAACTGAATGCTAAGGCCCCTTTAAACCAACCGCGGAGGATGAGCGAAAGGCCTGGCACCCCTGCCTGTCGAGTGGGGAGCACCGCCTTTTCATTTTATCTGGCGGTAACGCCCCCTAGGATGCGCCATAGAGAGCGTGCGCAGAGCCACCGAAATCACGGCCAGACGCGGTGCTGGCTGGTGCCGTTCAGCCACGGATTTCGGCGAGAACACGGTCATCATTGCCCACACGGGTCGGGTGGTTCTCAACCCATTCCCAGCGCCAGCCAGGCCCCGGCGGGGTGTGTGCGTCTCATGCTTGCCGTTCTCAGAGGCCACAGAGACGCCAGCTCGGCGGCGGTCTCGTACAGGCTGCCGCGCATCGCCTGACGTTAGGGTCTCCGAACCGTCATTACGCCGCGGCAGCTCGCTGATCAGGCCCGCAGCTGGATCCACCTGAACCGGTCGTAGGACGTAGCCAGATCGGCGCCAGCTCGGTTGCACCCCAGGCTGTTGTCCCGTGCGGAACGGATAACGTCCCGGCGAGGGCGTAACCTTCATGAACCGCGAATCCAGATGACGATAAGATCCTCCGGCAGGCCCCACTCTTCACCGAGCACACGCTTAGCGCGCACCTGCTCACGGGAAGCCTGAGAGGTATTCCGGGCAGGTTGTGGCGCAGGAGACGACTCACAAAGTTCTGCAGCATTCATTACGTTGCCGCAACCACGCCGCGCTCAGCAACCGCCAGCGCACCACGCGGTCCAGCACACGCTGGTTATCACGCAGCACCGTGTACCATACCCAGGGCGGTGGTGGCTGGCAGCGCGCGGAAAACCAGGCAGCCCGCTCAAACAGTCTGCGGCCACAATAAAGGCACGCGCCACAGCAACCACGCTAACGTTGGTTTCCTTCCTGTCACACGGTAGGCGAAGGCTCGCCCAGGTTCACTATCCGTTGGCAACGCGGGCAGATAACTTCCTTACGCGCGGTGTGACTTCAGGCACCGCCGAAACGCTGCACCAGGGCTGCCGGGAAGTACCCGCAGTACCCTGCTCAGGTAGGGGTCGTCCGGCAAAATCGGTTTGCTCCAGGGCGGCGTGAGGTAAATCTTCACGGCGGCCAGCACCGACAGCTCGGGCGGCTAGCCCAGCCCGGTCGCCTCAAACGCGCCTGCAGCTGCTTGTCCGTGGGCAGGAATTCGACCTTGCGGTTCACCCTGTTCGCCTCCAGGAAGTACCAGCGCTTGCGGCCAATGTTAATGCCCAGGAACGTCTCATGGAACTCACCCCGGCAGCAGCGCACGTTCCGCCCGCTGGTTTCAAGCACCTTTACACCCACCTCGTCCGCAGGGAATTCCACAGTCGCGCGCTCTTCAGCGGCAAGCCCACCGCCGGTCACCAGGCGATCCACCGCCAGAATTTTAATGTTCACTGCGGTCGGAGGCTCCCCACACCGCGGAGTTGTCGATCGCGTCGGCATTAATGATGACGTTGCCCGGCGGCTCCATACGGCCCAGCTGCGCTTCCGGCCGCCGCCCTCACCTGACGGATCTTGGCGCAGTTCGTTACCGTTCACGCGCACGTCGTTGGCTTTATCGCCCACCCGCAGGCGGTCCTCGGTGATGCTTCACGTAGGTGCCGATACCGTTGTATAGCCAACCGTTTTCAGAACCGCCGAGCAGCTGGTGAACGCGCCAGTTCGGTCACGTCCTCGCCCAGGCCCAGGCTTCACGAACCTGCGGGGCATCTCAATCACTCAAATTACGCGAGGCACGTCGCCAGCGGAAACCCAGCTTATTGCCAAATAGTCCTGCCACAGGAGCGGCAGGTTGTAAGGCGCACACGCTTCAAACGAAATCGCTGCATCCGGGTTCAAGTCAAGGAAAATACCGCAGATCGAAGGCAGCAACCAGGCGGGTCTTCTGCGAGAGCACGCGCTGCTGCTGAACACGCGTCGGACATATCACCACCGACGGCGGTGAATTCCGCCTGGTACGCGGCCTGCCTGCGCGGCGCGTCGACGGATCTACGCGCCGCGGTGTAATGCCCATCGCCTTGTGGTCGTAACTCCGACCGACGCCGGATGCGAACACCGCCAGAACCCGCATCGGCGCCAATAGCGTTCGCGGTATCGGAGAATGGCGGTTCCCTTACCGGCGGCGACCACCAGATAGTGGCGTCGTCCCCGTCGCGTACGCCAATAATTTCGGGCGTCACGGTCTCGGTGCCGTCAGCAGACACCTTGGAGTTGTCGTATCACATCCAGCAGGGAGCGGATGAATTTTGTAGATCGCGGCCTCAGTGACCCAGGCGTCACGATCCATGTCGATCCGGCAGCTGCTTGGGGTAGAAACCACCCCTTGCCGCGCGTGGAATAATCACGGCGTTTCACCATCTGCGCTTTGACCGTGCCCAGCACCCGGTGCGGAAGTCATCGCGCGATCTGACCAGCGCAGCCGCTGCGGGCGCCGCGCAGGTGCACGCTCACGCGGGGAGTGTACGAAAATCTCGTATTTGGGTGGTAGGCGCGAACAGTTCGGAGGGACTTTAAATTCAAGGATTCTACGAGCCAGGTGATGCGAGGTGCGCATTGGCGCGGACGTAACAGACCTGCAGGTAACGGTCGGCGTCCGCTGTGGGGATCTTATTGAGCTCACGCAGGTGCTCAAATCAGCTCGGCGTTTTACCACGGGCCCTGGTCAGGAGCCCGTTCTTTGGTTAAAGCTGGTGTGGAAGAAGTCCACCAGCAGCAGGGGTGACGGCGAGTTCAACCAGCAGGGGTGTCTGATAGGCAAACGAGGTGCACCCCAGGCCCAGCTGACCAGGTGGTATTAGAAGGCGCGGAACAGGCCTGCCCAGTGTGAGGCCCCCCAGGATCAGCCATCGAGCGTCAGATCTGCGCTGGCCCAGGTAGGCGTTCAGCGCGTCCTCGTGAGCGAGGTGACTTCAAACTACGCCTCGGGGAAATTTGCACATTGAGTCGTATAGACGCGAAACCAGTCTTCCCTGTGAGTTCGAGGTTCTGATCGGCGACGATCAGGCCCATGTTCCTGCGCGACGGGTAGCTCGGTGAGGGTGTGGGACTGGTCAGGTAGGTCTTCAGGCGGTGACGTTGCTCGCACCGTTTTCAACTTTGATAGCGGCGGGCTTAGTGGTCTCAGCTATTAGAGATTCAAAAAGTCAACTATCCTCAATTGCATTTTCTACTTCGTATTCGGCACGGTAGGCTATGGGCGCGGTTTCCCGCCCAGGCGGCGGCCAGGCGGCGGCCCTCACGCCGGGTTTGAGCGCGTCTCTGGGGCGGCGGGCGGTGGTTTCGCCCAGGAGTGGGTGGCTGTGGCTGCCCGCAGCTGAGAGCGCTAATATCCGTTTCCGGCACAACCGTGGGGTCGGTGAGCCGGATATGGAAAATATACGCCAGCGACGACGACGAGAGGTAAATCTGTAGTCGATGGCCTGCAGGTCAAACTCTCACGGAATACCCGGGTTTCGATGCGGTTACACGGTGGTGTTGAACCGATCACGCGGAAGGTACACGATCGCGGGTAATGAACCGGTCAAACCGTCCACACGTAAAAACAACGGGTTTACGGCGCTCTTCCAGCCCCATAATCCCTTTGAAAGTTTCTGGTGAGGAAATCCACCGACGCCTGAATCGCCAGCCTTCAAGGCGCGTGGTAGTCTTCAATAGCGCTAATCAGCGCCTTTGTCGGAGTGGGAGCCGTGAACCCCAGACGACGGCGAACCGCGGCGATCCGCTCACTGAATCAGCGGTGGCGTCTCAAAGCCAGCCGGCAGTGAGTACGCCTGCCGGGAGAATAGCCCCAGGATGACGTACTTCGCCCACCACCCGGCCGGTGGCACCGAAAACGGCACCCCCACATAGCGTCGAGGTGAAAGTCGGTGCGCCCCACTGTGGAGCGGGTGTCTCGCTTTCGTCACGTACAGCGGGCGGGGCATAAGAGCACGGTCCAGCGGCCTTCGGGAGAGGGCGATACTGGAAGCGCACCCTCGGTGGAGCGCAGGATACCCAAGGCACTGCCGGGCTTTGCCAACAAGTCGTCAAACCCCGCAGCGCCCGAGGCGAGGACGCGCTCTTTCACGCTGAGGAACAGAAATTTCGCGGGTCAGCCAGCAGCAGGAACTCCTGGCGCAATAACCCTCGCGGCTGGGCTCGCGCCGGTGCGCGTTGAACGATTCTCGCCCGTCACCATGGGTGACCCCGCAGGCATCCATGGAGGTGATGATGTTATTGGACCTGGTGGACCATTTCTCTCGTTATCGCGCAGCGTGCACGTCGGAGAGGGTTTTGCGCACGCCCTCATCGCAGCGCCTGGAACCCGTTCGGCGCTCCGTGTGCCCGGTCAGCCGTAACGCAATCCACGACTCAACGGCCACACTCTGGAACCGGGCGGCATCTTTCTGAGAGTTTGTGGGCGGGATTCCTGCGGTGGTGTCACCGCTGGCCACGGGCTCATCGACCCGGTGCCGCGCAACAAACCAGCGAGATTACTGTCGGCCGCGCTCAACCACGGAAGAGGGTGAAGATCGACCCGATACCGCCGAACCCAGAGGAAACAGTAGGCGGTGATGGAGCTTACTAGGCGCGCAGTGCGTCATTTACGATGAGCACCATGGTGGAATGTTCGCACGTCACCCTCAATCTGGGGGTGCCGGCGCGCGTGTCTGCGCCAGCTCACGATGCGTGGCCAGCGCCCAATTGCGCCGAGGTGTAGCCCTTCGGTCGGTGCCGGGCTGTTGTGAAGCTATTGCGTCTCATCCACGCATCGGCGCCAGAGTAGCGTCCCATACGCGTTGTCACTCACTGACAAGGTATGCTCCGAAGCCCTATCACTTCACCGTGACGGTGTGTCTGTTATCCGCGCTTGCGCGCGTAACTCCAACCTCGCTTTCATCTATTCTGCCTGTATCTTCTTCCAGCAAATGCACTGACTAGTCCCCGAATTTTCTAGCTCGTGGGCGAAGAACAGTGCACCACATTTCGCCCGAAATATACGGGTGCGCAGGCAGCCCCTCACATGGTGGAATTCCACGCCGTGGGTGCTACTATGGAGGACGATGCAAGCCCCAGGGTGCGGCTGTAGCGGTTGCGAGCCAGGTGCATTGATCATCAGCTGCACCTGATGGAACACCATCAGCGGCAGCATCATTAACCCGAGCGAGCGAACCGAAAATACTAATCGCCATGGCAGGCCTGCCGCCAGCGACTTCTTCGACCTCGCAAACTGATGGCGATGCGGTCCGCGTGAGCGGTTAAACCCGAGCTGGGCGATCACGTCGGTCACCCGCTGCAGCATGAACGCAAACCATGAGCGCCGTCACAACCACCAGCAGCACATTCCAAGCCATCTGCGTCCACGCGCGTCCACACTCGCACCACCGAGGCTGAAAACGCTGAATAGACGATCATCGCGACCGAGAACTTATCGAGCCACTGGTGGTGGGTTTTCGCGAACCGCACCCACTGCCGGGTGAGCGCCGCCCAGCAGAAACGGCAGGAACAGCTGAATAGCAATATCAAGGAAATACGCCGCCGGAGATCGCCACATGGTCGCTGTTCATGAGCAGCATCGCTAAGAGCGGGGTGGCAAGCACCCCCACAATACTTTGAGAGGACGCGCTACACACCGCCGCCACGTTCGTAGCAATGGACGCAGGATTGATGCCTGCACCGTTGGCGGGCACGAGCGTCAGGAACAGCAGCCCCAGGTGCCAGCCCGTCACTCGCTGTCGAACCGCCGCAAGCGGGTAAAAGCGCCAGCCCGGAATGAAAAGCACGAAGGTGCAGGTGAGAATCATGGCGTAGCTGCCAGTGCGCCAGCCCTTTGAGGCGCCTCACGTGGAAAGGCGCGCACGTACAGGTAGAACAGCAGCGCCACAGCAAAACTTGGTTCCGGTGCGAACCATGCGGCGAAGTCCCGCGTGCCGGGATAAAATCGCCAGTATCACGGCGGTAATGAGTACGATGCTGATAAGCGCATCGGGGCGCTTTTCCTTGAGCTTTGCTGAGCCAAGGACCCCATCTCTACTCGCACCCCAGGCGCGTTTTAGAGCTCCCCGAACGCACCCGGTGGTGCCCGCAGGCTGCGGCGCCTTCGGTACGCGGTGCTTTCCCAGCCGTATACTGGCACCGAGCGCCCGCGTTACCCGCGTTTATGCTTGCCAGACATGGCGGCTGCCCCCACAGTACCCGGGTAAGGCGCGCGCGCACTGCCCCGCAATATCAGGGCAAAACGTTATATTCAGTTTTTAGAATATTTAATCAGTGTGAGGAGCCACCAAAAATCCGTTGAAAAAGCCGAATCGTCCCGGAGTCTGACCCGCTATCCGTGCTGACGTCCGAACTGAACCTGAATCGTGATCTGCGGCAGAGCCTGCGCAGGAGTCCCCACGCAGAGTCGTCGGTATCGGCGGGCGCGTCGGTGTCCGGAGCACGTGGTGTCAGACTCAGCCGAGTTTGTTCAGCTGGGGTTTTCTGATTCGGCGGGTCCAGAGCCCGCCTGCGGGTCAATACCGTACGTGTTATGGGCCTGCTGCCTGTGCTTTCACCATCGTGCTGCGGTGCCGTTGATCATCCCGCGTGGCACATAGCAGCCCGCAGCCCCGCCCAGGCTGAGGCTGCTGCGACTGACCGCGGCTCTGGGACAACCTGCGAACTGGGTCAGCCGTACGGCTGCGGGTGCACCTGACCAGCGCCGCCTGGTTGTGCACCTGGTTGTGCAGCACCGGCTGAGTACCGCCGGGCTGCTGCCCAGGCTGCACATAGTATCCGTGAGTACCCTCTGCTGCGGCCCGGGCTGTGCGGCGTTGCTGCGGCTGCGGGTACTGTTGCGGTTGCGGCTGTGCCTGGTGCGGCTGGTACGGGCTGAGGCCGCCCCGGCTGCGGTGCTGGACTGTACCCGGGCGGCCGCCACATGGCTGCTGCCCGCCGCTGGCGGCGCACTGCGTTCCCACCGGAGGCGTGAGGCGGCGCGGGCAGCCGCATCCCGCCACCTGCGTGTACAGGGTGCCCTCGAACTTCGGTGCGCCTCGGGGTTGGGTGGGGTGCAGCCGCACGGCGTCCAGGCTGTAGTTCTCCCAGGCAGGCTTCTGTTCCTAGACAAACGCATCCGCCTGCAGCGGGTCGGGCCACAGCGGCACCGGCTCGGAGGAGGGATGAGCGCGGGCACCGAGGGCGGGCTGTGGTAGGTGGCCGCCAGAGAGACGCCCCTGGTTCTTGGCGGTTGCGGATCGCGTGGGCGCCCGGTCAGCACCGGGGTGAGGAGATGAGAAAGTTAATGAACCATACGGGCCAGTCCCCGTCAGTGACGGCGCGGTCGTAGCGAACTCGTCAAAGTTCACCTGCTTGTTCAGGTACTTACCGCCGGCCAGCACTTTCATGCCTCTGGCGCCATCGGGTGAGAGGCGGTAACCAAAGTTATCGGCGGTGTACCCCTGCGTGAGTGAAAGCGCCTCGCCCAACAACGGCAGCCGCACGAAACTACTAGTGAAGAGCAGCCGGAAATAGCTCACGTGGCCTGCAGATATGCCCCACCTCGTGCCCGATGACGAGCGCAGCGCGCCCGGGTCACGGGTTTTACCGCCAACCTCGAACATGTCGGAGTATACGCAAATGTAGCGGCGGAACCCGTGGCCGGCGGCGAAGGCGTTCAGCGCGCGTTGCCGCTAATAACGTAGAGCGTCGGGGACGCGGCGCAGACCAGCAGCACGAGCGGCCTCAACGACCATCTGGTACTAGGGAACTGGTGGGAGACATGCGGATGCGCGCGCACGCTGCTGTGCGCTAGAGATATGGCACGCGCAGCTGTAGATGAGCAGCGGCCCCAGCACCAGCAGCACCACGAACTGTTGGAGGTACCTCTGTGCATGTAGTATTCGGCGGATCCGGTACGCGGGTAATCGCCGAAATCCCCCTAGGAGTCCCTGCTCGTCTATCACGAGCAGGAAGGATTCGATAATGAAAACGATCAGACCAACGTACAGGATGAGGGTAAACGAGTGGGCGGCAATGAGCCAGGGCAGCTCACCGTGCCGCAAACCGCTGACAGCCTTATACGGCAGCAGGCTTTGAAAATCCCCAGAATTTAGGGGCGGGTAGCGGGCTGGTGGGGTTTGCCGTTTGTCTCGGGCAGCCACCCTGACTGAGGTCGTTAGCAGGCCGCCCCCACCGGCGGGGTTCGGCTGGTCCGGTCCGTGCTGGGTCATGCAGTAGTCCAGTTCTTGGTGTCTTTTTGTCTTTATCCCAACTGTACCGTGTTTCTTTTGAGGGCGGGTGACGGTTGGCGGCCTCTCACGGCACTTTTAGGTGGCCGCGCCGGGTGTGTTGTCACGGCCATGACCGCGCGGGTGGGTGCGCCGCTCGGGTAGGGTAGAAGGGGTGGATCGCCTCAAAGAATCAGCATAGAGGCTCGCTTGCGCGCCGTGGCCCCTGAACGGCAGCTGCTGTTTGCGTGCGTGCTGTGTGGAGCGGATGCTTCGGTGCGTGGCCTCGCTGACCGGTTATTGGCTGATTGTGGGCGGGCACTGGGGTGCTATGAGCACGCCGATGCGTTCCTGCAGGATTTTTGGGTATCTTGAGCACGGCAGCTTCTTCCCCACCAGAGAATATGCGTGGTCTGTGAGAAAATATTCGCCCTTATTCCCGATACTGACGATCTGCCGGATGATGCGGCGGTACTGGCCCAGAACGCGCTGATTGCGCTGTCGTACCTGTACGATTTTGTGCTTGACCCTAACCCCGTGTACGCGCTGTACTGCAGCGATAAGCTCACGCAGAGGCGTGGATCTTCTGCACTCACCCTGCAGGGGTGAGGCGGCGTCAGATGCCGCGCTAGCCCGCGAGTACGCCACGCAGCTGCGGTGCCTTTCCCCATTGGGGCAGGGGCAGCTTTGGGTGAGCTGCACGCATTCGCTGCCTCCCACTGCGTACCGTGCGACCAGGTGTGCGCGGTTTCAAGCGGTGCAGCGGCCGCATATGAACAGCACAGAGGGCGGCCCGCCGCCGCGCTCGTTACCCTCACCGGCGGGAACCGCCCCTAGCCTCTAAGTTATGGGGATGTTCCGAAGAATACAGGGCACCTTACAACCCTGTACCACTCTCGCTCTACTACAACACTCGCTCCATTACACCCCATAACTTCTGGTCCCGCTTGTTTAGCAGTACCAGAACTTAATGGCGCCGTGGATGCGCTGACGCCACGCCCCAGTTTTCTCCGGGCGCGATCATGCCTTTTTCGACTGTTTTATCCACGTAGCTGCCGCCGCGCCGCCGCTGCACCGAATGCGCCCGCGCTGAACGCTCCGGTGGGTCGGGTGATACCTTTGCTGGTTTCACCTTTGGCGTGGTCCCCTGTCGGCGTGCTTTTCGCCGAGTCTTTAGTTTCTTCGAGGGCCGATGCGCGGGTGCGGTTCCGCCTTCGCCCTGGTATGCGGCCAGTGCGGCACTGACCCCTGACCCGCCGCCGCCGTAGCCGCCTCCACCGGTACCGGAGTGCACAATGGTGGCGAGGGTTTCAGCGCCGAGGGTCACGCTGGAGTACTGTGCGAGCTTTGCGCGCCGTCAGCTTTTGCGGTCGTCGCCGGCTTTGCCGCCTTTCTGGCCCGCAATGGTGTTATTGACGATGCTCACCCTTGGGATGATTCGGCGTGGATAGCCCCGCCGCTGGGGGAGCCGCAGCGCCGGGTTGAGCCGCCTTGGCCACCGTCTCCGGTGGGCTCATCGCCCTGACCGCCGTTGGCGGGGATGGCTGCCGAGGTGTCGTTGACGAAGGTTGCTGCCGTACTGGCTGCTGCACTTGCTTTTTCACCGCCCGAGCCGCCGTAGATCGGCTCGTTCATCTGCCAGTACAGGTCTTGGTTGTCGTTTGAGCGCTGGTTACGAGGATGCCAGCGCCGCCGCCGGCACCAGCGACCACGAGGGGCTCGTTATTAAAGAGGATGGCGGATCGCGCCACCGGTGGGGCCAAAAGAATTCTTTAGCGTTTTCACCGGCCCTGTCGGTGAGGGAGGGGCCGTGGGCGCCTGCCGTTGCCAGCCTTTTGCCGGGGTTTACGCTGTTGCCGCGGTTGTAGCCTCCGCCTTCGCCAGCACAGAGGTGAATTTTCCGGTGCTGTTAAGGCGCACGATGCCTCTAACGGTTGTACCCGCACCGCCCATACCGGTGATGCCGGTGGAGTCATCACTGAATGAGCCGCCTGCGGCTCCGGTTACTCAGAGTGCAGTTCTTTGGCGTCTGCGGGACGTCCCACACGAGTTCTGTGCGCGTAGTTTTCGTGTTTTTCAGCCCGCCTTTGCTCTGGTCGGGCAGGCACTCGGTAGATGATGCATACGCCGGGACCGCGGTGGTGGCTAGCACTGCCGGAGCCGACCACGCTGCCCCTGCCACAAGTTTTCGCGGCGTGAAATATTGTTATTCATCCGTATTCTCTTATCTATCGGCGCTACTTTTTTATTGCGCCGCTGATAACACATGAAGTGTAACGAGGTCGGGGGTTCCGCTTTCTTTGCGGATACCGCCCTAATGCATTATCTGCCGCATCTGACCCCTTTAGTCTAGCAGTATAATTCTTCGCTTTTTGCGTTTTGTGCATTCTATGTGCGGTATCACTAAATATTTTTAGAGGGCCTTCACGCGGGGGCTTTTGGCGGCTTTCCCCGTCATACCGCGACTTTAGGGGAACCGCACCAGTCGGAATAACGAAACATACAGAATGTAAATATGCAGAATATTTATTACTTTTACACCATTAAAATACCGTAAAAATGGAATATTTTACCCATAAAGTATCTCATTTTTAGAAATAAAAATAGCATTCTCAAGAATATTTAATCATAGTTGCTGTGGAATATAGTGCAGGGGTATTCACTAAAACTTTTATACTGCTTTAAAGCCCGGTGTCTCCCCTTCTGCGGGGAGGCACCGGGCTTTAAACCGGGGCGCACACGCTACACTGCGGCAGCCTTCGCTTGTCAGCAGCTTATACGTGTGCCAAGGTTACGGTTATGCGCGTACTCAGTTCTTCGGTGGCTTCGGCGATCGCCTTCTCCTCATTGGTGGGGATGACGAAAACGGCAATGCTCGAACTCGGTTGAGATCAGCGCGGTCTCGGGGAACGCTTCATGTTCTCTTCTTCGTTGTAGCGAATACCCAACGGTGCCAGGCGGTCCAGCACCAGCTTGCGGAAGTCGCCGGAGTTCTCGCCAATACCCGCAGTGAAAATAAGCGCCTGCGCACCGCCAACCACCAGGTTGTAGCCGCCGATGTACTTCATCAGGCGGTATGCGGTCATGTCCAGGGCCAGCTGTGCGCGCTCATCGCCCGACTGCGCAGACTCCACCACCTTACGCATATCGTTGGAACCCGCCAGTGCCAGCAGGCCGGACTCCTTGTTAAGGATGGTATCCAGGCGTTCCGCGTCGATCTCGGGGTCGCGGGTGAGAATTGTGGTCAGCGCGGAGGGGTCAATATCGCCCGAACGGGTACCCATTACCAGGCCAGCCAGCGGAGTGTAACCCATCGACGTATCCACGGACTTTCCGCCCTTCACGGCGGTCACGGATGCGCCGTTGCCCAGGTGTGCCACCACACCGTTGAACTCGTCGCGGGCAATACCGAGCATATCTGCGGCAACGTGAGACGTATTCGTGGCTGCGTGCCGTGGAAGCCGTAGCGGCGAATGCTGTACTTTATCAGCCAGGTCGTACGGAATAGCGTAGCGCCAGGCGTGCTCGGGCATGGTCGAGTGGAACGCGGTATCGAACACGGCAACCTGCGGCAGGTCTGGCCAGGTGTGGAAGGCGGCACGCATACCCTTCACGTGCGCGGGGTTGTGCAGCGGCGCAAGCGGTGAGAGCGCATCGATCTCGTCGATCACCTGCTCGTTGAGCAGCACGGGGTGGGTGAATTTCTCGGCGCCCTGCACCACACGGTGGCCGATAGCCTGCAGTTCGCGGCCGTGCAAAAACGTCTTTAAGCTTGTCAGCCATCATGTGCAGGGGCGACTTCGTGGTCGGGAACGTCAGTACCGATGTTTTCAATGAGACCGGAGGTGAGCATCTGCTCTGCTTCGGGGGCGGAGGTGTCACGCACCTGGTATTTGAGAGATGAGGAACCTGCGTTCACAACAAGAATAAGCATGGGTTTTTAGTTTCTTTTCTGAAATAAGTTGGGTTAGCCCCAATCGTCGTCCTTTATATCCCTACTTGAGGTGTGGGCCAACGAGCCAGATTCTGCAGGCAGCGGGTATTTGGCCCGAGCAGCGAAGAAAATACCCTCTTTCGGGCTACTATCCTCTACCCGTGAAGAAGATAGGACAGGGTGAAGGGTGCCTAAACCAGGGCAGGTGGATGTTAGGCGTGGGCTGCGGTGAACGGGTGCGCATCCAGGTAGATGGCGAGCAGTTCGTCGGTCACATCCAGCTCATAGGCGAGCGCGGAGAGGTTATCTGGGTAGAACGCGGCGGCACGGCGCAGTATAACCGGGTCGATAAGGTTTTCGGCGGCTTTCAGGTCGCAGGCGCGTTCGCGGCGGGCGCTGTATAAGGCGTCCCAGGCGTCGTGTTCATCGCCGCGGGTGGCGTGCACTAGTTCGTGGGCAAGTACGGAGCGTTCTTGCCGGGTGAGCATGCCTTCCCGCAGGATAATAGTGCGGCTGGCGTGATCGTAACGGCCGAGTATCCCCTGCCCTGGGGTTCCCCAGATAATATCTACCCCGAGCGCGTGTGCGTGCGTGTAGGGGTCGTAGTTAGGCACCGAAGAATCCCTCCTCACTGTCGTAGGGTTCGCCGCGTTTTGCCGCGAGGGCGTAGTTGTCGGCGGTGTATTCGTTCTCTGTTGCGGTGGGTGCGCCGCCGGTGGGGGCTGAGGGTGCGGGCTGCACACTGGCGGGTGCTGCGGCGGGTTGCGGCGTGGCGGGTGATACTGGGGTGGTGTTCATGCGGCGCAGGACTTCGCCCATGAGGTCTTCGTTGGAGACGTCGCGGATGGAGCCGCCCACGCGCAGGGAGTTGGCGCGGTCGGCGGTGATGAGCCCGCTTTCTACCATGAGGTCAAGCAGGTCGAGGCTGTAGCGGTCGGCTATTTTGACGAGGGTTTCTACATCCATAACTCCCGCGCCGGAGAAGCGCCGCTGAATAGCGTTGTGGTTCATGCCGAGTTCGGCGGCGAGCGCCCGCTGGGAGAGTCCTGTCTTGTATTTAATGTAGTCACCGATAGCCATGCCACCAGTGTAACAGAGTGGTTCATTTTGCGTGTCATACACCCTGGGTTTTCAGGCATACCGCCCGAATATTTGAGACTTTCACCCCTTTATGCAAGAATTTTTCTACCGTAATGCATGACTTTTTCTTTCAATTCGGGTATGCTGGATGCTGGCTCCAGCACCGCCCAACACCCCGCGGCTCATCAGCACCCGGTTCGCCCCGCCCCCTTCCAGAGAACGCACTATGTCAATCACCAAGGAGAGCAATATGTCACGTTTAAACAACACACCTCAACATGCCCCCCACTGTCTGCGGTGGGTGGGCCACCTCGTCACTTTTCTTCCTGCGCTGATAACCGTCCTGCAGGCGTACGGGATACTGACCGGGGAGCAGGTGAACGCCTGGGTTGCCCTGGCAATAACTGTGCTGCGGGTATGGCTACAACAACGTGCCACGCAAAAACCCCGTACGGATAACAGCCCCTCTTGTTCCGAACAGCGAGGGAAAAGGTGACTTCCCCTGCGCACGCACACAGCCCGGGTTGCGCCCTACTCCACGTTTCTATCTAGAAGACTTTTTTGCATTCAGAAGCGTATATCTCTTCTGAATGCAAAAAAGTCTTCTAGATAGAGCCGCCACAGGATGCGGTAGCATGAGTAGCGAATCATCTACTATGACAGAGAGCTTTATAGCACCCTAGCTCCTACGACTGTAGCTCGGCAGTGTACTTTGCACTGAAGTATGCAGGTATGCTTCCGGCAAACACCGCTATTGGTAATACTGATAGTCTTTTTGGTTCGCTGGAGCGTGCCGGGTGGACTCAGGTGCGGGCAGATGCCAGCGGCAACATTCCGGCACGCCGTGGCGACGTGTTTATCTGGGGCGTTCGTGGCGCATCCAGCGGAGCAAGTGGTCATACCGGCTTCTTCTGCGACGACTCGGATAATATTATTCATTGCAACTACGGGTTTAATGGGATTACCGTTAACCCGCATGACGTGATTTGGGGGTACAACGGTCGTCCCGCCGTGACAATTTACCGTCCTCCGGCAGAGGGGCCTTCTGCCGATGAGGTGTACCGCGATACCCGCCGTGCTGTTGATGATGTGCTGAACACTGAGTTTGTTCGTCAGGGCGATCTGGCACGTAAGAAGTTCGGTCATGCCCGTAACGCGACCTACCGCGGCGTTATCGAATTCTCGGACGAGAACTTCCTGCGCGTACAGAAGCGTCTTAATGATGTTGACCGCACGCTGCACAGCACCCAGGCTGAGCAGACTTCTTCCCTGCATCAGAGCGAGCAGAAAGTAAACGGTACATGGGATGGCATTTTCGTCACCTCCACTGCTGGCGGTGGAAAGCACCCTGGTATTCTGCCTCTGCTAGAAAAAATCGCACATGAAGAGGGTGTGATTTAGCCTCCTTCTAGGTACGGTATCCATCCTTTACGGAAGCCCTCTCGGGCTCTCAATGTCGTGAGAGCCCGAGGGATTTTTGTTCGTTTCAGCAGGCAGGCTCAGGTTGTTCACGGTAGTATGGACATGGATAGCAGACTGTACCTGATTGCCCCGGAGAATCCCCTATGAGCGCCCCCCGCACCAGTATTATTATGCCGGTCTACAACACCGCTGATTCCGTTGTGCGCGCTATTGAATCTGTTCTTGCGCAGACAGACCCTGACTTCGAACTACTCGTCATGATTGACGGCTCCCCCGATAACGCCGCCCAAGTCATTAATGACTACTTGACGCAGCACCCCGATCAGCGTATTCGAGTCTTCGATAACCCCAATAACCAGGGCGTCTCAGCTGTACGCAACCAGGGGCTCGACAGCGCCCACGGCACCTGGGTGGCCTTCATCGACTCAGACGACGAGTACCACCCCGAATTCCTCGAAAAACTTCACGAGGCGGCACGCACCTACGACGCCGACATCGCCGTATGCGGGCATACCATCAGACACAGCGACGGTACCGAAGTGCACCGGGCAAAAGTCACCCCTGGAGTGCACGAAGGCGAAGATATTGCCATCGAGTTTTTGGAAGACCGTTACACCGGGTTCATGTGCGATAAAATTTTCCGTGCCCAGCTATTTGACGGGGTGCGGTTCGCCGAAGACATTCATCGCGCCGAAGATGCCCTCGTTGTCTTTGCCTGCTGCATGAAAGCGAGGCGCCTGGTCGGCATTACCGATTACCTCTACACCTACAGGATGGAACAGGGCGGGCTCACCTGGGGGCGCATCACACCCGTTGAAGAGAGCATTCGCCACACCGACTATATGCGCCGTGTTGCCGGAGATTTACTGAAAACCCCGCGAGGCAAAAATGCTTTTGCCGCATCTACAAGCGTCACCTTTCTCAATAATGCGCAGCAGGCACTTCTTGCTGGAGGTTCGGATGCGCCTCGCATCATCGCCGCATGCCGAAAACGGCTTTCGTGGGGTCAGGTTTTTGCGACTCTGCGTTCACGCCCGCTCATGGGTGCTGCGGGTGCTCTCTTGAAGATCTCGCCAAAACTGTACCGCGTGCTCTACGGCGCTTATGTCAAACGTAATTACGGCCTTTAACCCTATATTGATCCAGGAAGAACTTATGCTTACCCCTCGTACCAGCATCATCATGCCGGTCTACAACACCGCCAACACCGTCATCAACGCCATACAATCCGTCCGAAACCAAACAGACCCTGACTTTGAGCTCCTGATCATGATCGACGGCTCCCCCGACAACTCCGCCGAGATCATCACCGACTACCACAAGAAAAACCCCGACACCCGCATCCACATCTTCAACAACCCCGAAAATAAAGGTCTCTCCGCTATGCGCAATCAGGGGCTTGATCATGCACGGGGTGAATGGATAGTTTTCCCCGATTCTGATGATGCCCTCGAACCCACCTTTTTGGAACGTTTGCATCAGCAGGCTGAGCTTACCGGTGCAGACGTAGTGAATTGTGCTCATAACATGGTAGATACGCGGGGGCACAAGACTAAACGCCTCAAGGGTACACCGGGTATACGCACCGGTGAACAAGCAGCTTACGAGCTCCTGCAAGATGAACTTTCCCCCTACGCTTGGGATAAAATCATTCGCCGTTCTCTTTTCAACGATGTTCGTTACCCCGATATTGAGCGCGCCGAAGATGAATGTGCTCTCCTCAAGTGCTATTTGGCGGCACAGAGCATATCAGTGATAGAAGACCCTCTCTACAACTACTCCGTAACTCCAGACAGCCTGACGTGGAGTCGCATCACCCCGGTAGAAGAAACACACCGCCTTATCGCATATTTTGAGGATGCTCTCGGAGAGCGCCGCAGTGAGCCTGACGCACAAAAAGCCCTAACCGTCGCACGAGTTCTTGCATTTCTTAACAACGCCCAGCAGGCATTAGTGGTCGGCGGTGACAGTGCACGAGAGACGTTACGTGCATGCCGCAAAGGCTTCACCTATGCACAAGCGCTCGCAGTGCTTCGCACCAATCGAGTCTTTGGGGCAGCGGGGGTACTTCTTAAAACTTCTCCAAAGCTCTACCACATCTTATACGGAATATATATAAAACGTACTTATAAAATGTAAAAATATAAATTTTAGTACTTTTACGCATCTATAAGCATGAACGACAGTCATAGAACACAAAGGGTTGGTATGGTAGGCACCACACGGGATAATTCCCTTCACCTTCCTGGGGACAAAATCGTCAAAGCAGCGCCGTGTACCTTTGACCTCATCAATTCGGTGGCAATCATGTGGGTGGTACCCCTGCATATGCGTTTTATTAGCCCGGATAATCCGTCATCTTCGGCGTGGTGGGTTGAAAAATATCCTATCTGGCTTTCGGGGTTGCGGCAGTGCCTCTGTTTTTATGGCGACCGGTATTAATCTCTTGGATTTTACTCGCCGCGAGTCTATAGGAACGTTCTATCGCAAGCGTTTTACCAAAATTCTGATTCCCATGATCTTATGGGCGCAGGTCTATCTTTTCGTTCATATGTGACGGGTTCTACTCCGTTTCTGGAGTTCACGAAATTCTGCGAACATTAGTAGCTCCCAGCAGCGAGGCAGCCACTTTCTGGTATCTTGAGGTTCTTGTCGGCGTCTATTTAGTGCTTCCTGATTTTTCTCTACGCCATACGTGGTGTTCAGACGGAACAAGCTACCACGGCACGCACCGGATTCTTCTGGCTTATGGCGACACTCGGCCTTGTCCTACCGATTATCACCCAGGCAATCCACCTGATCTACCCTCACGTCCTACCCGAGTTTGTTGCACCCATCACCGGGTATCTTGGGTTCTGTCTTCTTGGGTATGCGCTGCCAATACCGAATTTTTCCCGTGCGTGGCGCATCGTTATTTATCTGTTGGGCATCGTGGGATTAGGAGGATTTATCTTCGGCAGTGCTTATCGAATTGAGCATCGCCCAACATTCGTGCCTCTGGTACACGGATACCTTGCAGTTCCAGCAATTTTATGGGCAAGCGCGGTCTTGGTGTTCTGCAAGTATTCACGTATTGGTCAAGCATCGGCCACAGTGCAGAATATTCTAAAACGCCTTGCGGCCCTCACGTTCGGGGTTTATCTGGTACATCTTCTTATCATCCAAATTCTACAGGCGGTAAACTTCTCTCTGACTAAAGTGCAGTGGGAGGTTCCCTATGCGCTCTTCGTGTGGGCTTTATCCGCCGTGATTGTCTGGATGCTGCGGCTCATTCCTCCGATACGCCGCTGGATCCTGCCCTGATCGCTGCGGCCTTTCTAGAACACGGTAATGCTGAGCCAGCCCAGAACCCAGCATGGCTTCTACGGGGGCTGCGTGATCAGTGGGTGCGCGCATCAGGCTCTAGGATCTTCACCAGAGCAATCAACAGGAATAACGCCACCACCACCCACAGGAGTTCTCCCCAGCCAAGAGGCCGGAAGAACGCAACACCGTAGACCATGATTATCATGGATGCGACCGCCAGACTTATTGAGCCAATGAGCGGAACACGGCGCGATAGAAAGATATGTGCAACCCACAGCAAGGCCAGCAGCACAGAAATAACAGAAAATCCTCGCCACCATGGCTCTAGCCGACTGATCCCAGGATCATCCGATGTGACAACTGCGGCTATCCAGCCGGTAGCAGCCAACGCCACGATAGCCACGGCCATTAGGCCTAAAGCCATACGGGAAGCACTGTTGTCCTTTTTCATCACATTAGTCATTAATACGCCACCTCGCCTAGATAAAGCCAGCCCCAGCACCCCCACAACGCTAGAGAAGATTACAGTGGTAAGACGTGCCAGGAATACCGTGTATCCACCTCTTCGGCATAAATATACACAATTATTTTTAAACCTTAACCTAAAAATTAGAAAAATTCCAAGAGGTAGTGGAATGCTCATTCTGACCCCTTGAGGCAGAACCACCCGTTTATTTTCTTTATCTTTCGTCATAAGGGCTCACCTTACCCGCTGATAGCTAACCCTTGCGGTAAACTCTAGGTGGACGCACTCACTCACACGGTCACAGTAGACCAATCTCAGCTCAGGAGTAACCACGTGCCGCATCATCATGCCGTCAGACGATACCCCACGCTCTATGAAGCGGTCTTTGAGCGTGCGAATTCGCTCAACTTTCTAAGACTTGTCCTCGCCTCGTTCGTTATTCTCTCGCACACACCGTACATTGTGATGGGGGCGAAGGTTGATGCTCACCCGCTGCTGCGTGAGTTCTATGTGTTCGGAGATTTTCGCGGTTAACGCTTTCTTCTGCATTTCTGGCTCTGATCGCCCACAGCGCCTACCGCAGTGGCGCCGGCTTCGTACCTGTAGAAACGTGTGCTCCGTATTTTTCCTGGTATTGGGTTTCTATTCTTTTTGTGGTTGCTCTTGGCGGCCCTGATCTCGGTCATAACGGGGCACACCGCAGCGGGTGGGACTGGGCAGATGCTCTTCACTACATTCGCAGCAATTACGATCTGATGGCGCTTCAGTATCCGCTCTTTGGCGGGCCCATTGACGTTCCTCTGGAATTTCCTTCATGGAATGGGTCTGTCTGGAGCCTAGAATATGAATTCTTCTGCTATCTCCCTATTACTTCCTGCTCTTTTACCTGCCCTTGATCTGCAAGAATCTGAAAATCTTTTATTCCGCTGGCATACCTCATAAGCTTTGAGCTACTACCTGTGTAACCAATATCTGGGGTACGACTTATGAGCGCCAAGCTCGGGCTTCACCCGCGCGACCTCAACGCTTCAGCGCGTATGTACCCACTCTTCTTTGCGGGCTCCCTACTTTACCTGTTCAGCCGCAAAATCAGGGTTTACCCGGTGCTGTCGGTTCTGTGCGTTGCAGCCGGAGTGTATTTCACCTGGTTGGCGCCGCATGCGAATGTTTTGCAGTGGACCCAGCTTATTCTCGCCTACGGAATCATTGGTTTAGGATGCTCCATCAACGTTTCATGGGCGCGCACCAATGACATTTCCTATGGCGTATATGTGTATGCGTGGCCAGTACAGCAAATCCTGGTGATGCTCGGGTCGGTATCCCTGGGCTTAGCGGCCAATATTTTCTTGGATCTGATACTCACCTTTGGCGTTGCTTGGCTTTCCTGGATGTTTATCGAAAAACCCGCAATGAACCTGGCACGGCATCCCATTGTGACGGGCAGCAAACGCAGGGAATCATCCCCACCACCCACGCACAGTACATCAGATACGCCCGCATCACAGGCGGATAAGCCCGCAGCGGCTCAGATACCGCGTCCTCTAGGGCATCCCATACAGTTCTCATAAAAGCGTCAAGGGGCGGCTTATCGTAGCCGCCCCTTTTCTATACGTATTAGTGGGTTTCACCTCGTGCGGTATTCTCAACCAGCATTTCCCGTAAAGCCTCGCCCTCGCTGAGCGCCTGCGCGGAACGGGCGTGAATCCTCATCGCCGCCAGATGCACCACGAACCCGCAGATAGGGCCCGCATAGAGCGCAACTAGGGCTCGCCCCACCAGCGGTAACGGAACAAGGAACGCCGCCAATAGCTACAACCGCAGCGACCGCCCAACCTGCCACGTAGGCGCGGTGCCGGTTAATCGCCAACACCATATTTCCCGAAAGGGTTACCAGCGCCAGCATAGCTGACCCAAAAACCAGAATCCCCAGCACAGCCCCGGTAATAACATGGTCATGCAAACCGCCTGGGTCTCGGGCTTAGGGCGGGTAAATCAGGGCGAAACAGCAGAGGCCCGATCAGGTACGCTGCTCCAGCCCCCGCAGCGCCTAATACCCAGCACCGCCGCTGCAGGCTTGATAAACGCCGCTACCGGTCGATGCTGCTGCTTCAAAACGCCGAAACGGCTACCCCCTCGAACGCCTGTAGGGGAACTCGTACTGGCGAGCGCGTAATCGAAATTGCCAGAATCAGCGTTCCTAAAAACCACTTTTGTGTAGTCGTCCTGGTTTGCTTCGCTCTCCTTCAAAATATTGGGGAATCCCATCATGAGCACCGCAGCGGATGCCGAAGAGAGAAACGACCAGATCAGGTTCATGCTGAGCTGTTTGACGTCAATATCGGCGCGTGCCACCCAGGCTTTACGCCCACCCGGCAAGAACAGAGCCAACAGAATCCACAGCATCATGGGGGCTACGGTGGCAACTTCCAGACCCGCGATAGACGGGATCATCAGCGCGGCAAGAAGCATCAGCACGAGACGACCCGCCGATTCTAAAGCTCTGATCTCCGGCGAAAAGATACCAACTGTCGCGCCCGGCGCTTGCGCCGTCATCGCCGCTTGAGGGCATAGAAGAACACACCGGCGGCCATAGCACCCACCGCCCACGGCATGCTGATAGGCATCTGTTTAGGCGCCCATAACGGGGACGTGAGAACCACAAGTATTCCCGCCAGCAGACCGAACGCGCCAGCAACGTACACCACACGCACCCGGTATATACCGTCACGCCGTGCCGCGCCGACCGCGCGGGTTACTTTCCCGGCTGAATGCCCGTAATAATACCGGTTACCGCAAAAAGCGCGCTCCAGAACAGCAGGAATTCGGTCAGGTGCGTCTCTAACAGCGACCGGTGGGCAATAATGGTGACGCCCAGGGTCGCTACGCTGTCAATACCGAGGACGCTAAAGCGCCATCGATTGATACCGGCTGATAGTCCCGCCAGCTGTGCCCTGCTGATCCGTATTCGGGGGTTGCGTTCTCTGGGGCGGGGTCATCCTGGGGTGTGTTCTTCGCACCAGTCATTGAATGTTACTTCACCACATGAACGGCAAGGTTTTTCACACCCTGCCATTTCTTCGACAGGGCTGCCTTCGGAAGCAGCGTCAGCGCGTGAGCACGGGATGAAAAGCGAATGCGCGCCACCCGCGCTGCCTTCTTCCACCCGAGCTCGTCCATCTCGGCGGCCATCGTCTTGTAGTAGCCACGTTCCTCTTCAAAGCGGGTGCCTTCCAGGGCACGCCATGACGAGTCGGAGCCTCCGTGACGCCGGTACATGAAGGCTACCTGCGGATCGTAGTAGAGGGCGCCGCCGCGCATCGTAATGTCGAGGATAAGCGCCATGTCTTGGATAACGTTAAGACCTTCACGGAATCCGGTATCTACAATAGCCTCAGCACGCCAGCCGAGCGAGGGGAAATAGAACCATGCGCCGCGCAGCAGAGAAACCGCGAGCTCTTCACCCTGCAGAACCGCCTCTGCCGCAGGACGGTAGTGTTCTTTCGTGCGCTCCACAAGGGTATTAGACAGCGCATTATTCTCGTCAATAACCACCACACCGGGCTGGAAAATACTGGCTTCTGGGTGGGCGGCGGCGGAATCTACCAGCCACTGCACATAGTTGGGGAGCATCACGTCATCCGCGCCCATAACGGTTACGAGGTCGTTCTCTACGAAGGTCAGACACTTACGGTAGTTGGCGTTTGCGCCCAGGTTCGTTTCATTGCGCATATAGGTGATGCGCTCATCGTTCAGCGAGGCAAACCAGCCGGGAATAGACTCGTCCGGATAGCCGTCATCCACTACAATCAGTGCGCCAGTCAGTTGGTCTGCCGCACGATAGAGAGCACAGCCTGTTTCATCATTGAAACATCGCCGTAGTAGGGGAGAGGATATCAACGGTCATCGTGTTCAGCTCCAGAGGTCGGGTCTTGGGGATCTTGGTCGGGATCTTGCGGGTGCGATGCGCTGGCGCACCACTGGCTGCTCGTGAAGCGCCCACAAGATAGCCACTTCTTCAGCAAGGATGCGCGTCTTCTCCGAAAGCCTGGACACCTCCAGCGTGAGTGCAGGCACACGGACATCAACAGCACAATAGAGTAGGAAGAGCAGGTTAACCGGCAGCGCTAAACCCACAAATCCGGTAATGCCGTCCAGCAGTCCGGGGAATATCCCCAGCACAATAATGACGGCACCTACACCCAGCCACAGAGCCGCGTATTTTTCTTTCATCTTCAGGTTGCGCACCTGAATAATAACGAGCGTACAAATACACAGCGCGACGATAAGGAAGAATATACTAGCGTTCATGCTGATCCTTCCTATCAGTCTTTTTACGGTTCATCGAAATCCAGTAGGCGAAGAGTGAACGAACAAGATAAATCGCCGATTTCACCGGACCGGAGGAAGGTGTTCCGCCTTGACGCTCACGCATTCTCACAGGGGTCTGCTTTACCCGCAGACCCTGACGAATAGCCATAGCGGTAACATCGATAGTATCGCCTAAATACTCGGCGGGCAGGTATTTACAGTAGAACTTGATACCTCTACGGTTGACGATTTTGAAGCCGCTCGTCACATCGGTGAAGGGGCTGCAGCGCGGGTAAAAAGGTGTGAAAGCAGGCTCATCGCCCATTTTCGAGGGCCAGATACATCATATTCACCCGAGCCCGCGAATCGGGACCCAATAACAATATCGTAATCCTGCGCGTGCGCAATCAAATCTGGAATGCACGTAGGATCATGCTGACCGTCGGAATCCACCTGCATCGCATAATCGTAATCGGCGCGGCGAGCATACTGATACCCGGTGCGCATCGCCGCCCCTACCCCCATGTTGTAGGGCAGATCGATCACAAAAGCACCGGCTCTGCGCGCAATTTCTGAGGTATGGTCCGTGGAACCGTCATTCACCACAACCAGGTCTACCTCAGGAGCCCTCTGCAAGAGCTCAGTGATAGTGTTACCGATAATTTCTTCCTCATTCCACGCAGGCATAATGACGAGTGTGCGCGGCACCGGCTGCGAACTCTCTGAACTCATGCGTAGGGGAATCCTCTCGGTGGTACTGGAATACACGTGTTATGACTGTACTCAGTCTATCAGTCAAAGGCAGAGAGCACTGAAACACCCGTGACAGCCGTCGCTACCCCCGTGTATGTATGTTCTCAACAGGGAATACCGCTCATTACTGAGGGGTTCCACAAGCCGTAATGCGGTAAAGAGTTGCCTCGCCCTTGGAGTACACAGGCTCCGCAACACCTTTCTCCTGTAGTTTTTCCAGACCGGGGTACTGGGAATGGTGATCCCCACGAATCTCTTCGTTAATCTCCCGCCCCTTAAAGTCCAGGTAGTAGTATGCCTTTGAATTTTGCACCGCAGAGCATACGGAGGGGTTATCGGCGGCCTCATTGAGGTGCTGATAGATCTCACGGGCATCAGGGGTAGCCGTGACAGAGGATGCGCAGCCGTCACCTTTTATATCCGGTGAGCGCATACGTCACTGCGCTGCCGGTCCAGGGCTGCACAATTACGGTTTCTCCAGTTGGCACGTAATCATGCAGATGCTCAATCACGTCACGTTCATCAGTCGAGAGGAGTAAGGCGTCTGACTTCGGAAGATACCGTTCCTGGGTGCCCTTAATATAACCCTGGATATTAGGATCTGTCTGCAGGTTGATACCCAGCGGAATCAAGAGAATAACTGCCAGCGCCAAGGATATAATCCCGCCATGTTCCTTAAGCGGTGCAATGCGCTCGCCAAGAACCACAATCGCCGCCTTAAGCCACTGATACGCGGCGTGCACGCCAACAACGGCCATCGGAGCCGCCAGAATTGGCATATCCGCGGCCAGGCGGAACGGATCGTGATACCACACGCCCAAAACCCAGTCGCGCCCGTCGTCCCAGACCATCCACCGGGCGGCAACATAGAAGTACATCACATACACCCAGCTGAGCAGCAGCCAAACGCCGATGCTTCGGGTACGCAGCAGATAGTACGCGCCCATGAAGGCAAGCACCGAAACGGTCCAGAGTAAACCGTTACCCATTTGACCATTCAAAAGAGCCTCACCCACGGCCGTGCTATCCCATTGTGTGGGTTCCCAGCCACCCGCCTCGCGAGTTGGACGAACGATACCCCACAGAACATTCAAGATAATCGGGTATATCGCCAAGAGAACTAACTGTATAACGCAGACAAGCGGTTTGAGTTCACCACGCCACGCCGCACGAATCTGAAGCACCGCACGCACCAAAATAATAGGCAGAGCGAGCGCGAGCATGGTCATCAAGACGTTAGGATGCGCCAATGCGAGCCCCAGCGCCATGAAAAAGCCCATGTACAGCGCCGGAACCGTCTCGATGCGGCGCACCTGTACCGTGCGCAGAAGCTGCGCGAACAGACCCAGCACGGTGGGAAGAAGCGCAAGACCCAGGCTATTGGGGTAGAGCACACCAAAAGCTAATGAGCAGCATGGGGAACGCCGTAAAAGATGCCGAAACAACGCCCACGCTCAGCAGAGCGGAATGCTGGCGCGCATCGTGGAACGCACCAAATACATGACCGACAGCGGCCAGATTACCGCCCCCACCAACACGCTCATAAGGTTTGCGGTGGCGGGTACGCTTATGCCCGTTACCTGGTAAATAACCGTGGCAATACCGTGCCAAACGGCGGGATAGAAGGTCGCGCTCCTCCTGAGGTCATATTTGCGATGGTCAGCGAGGAAGCATCGCCTCGTATCTGCCATATAGCGAATGGCGTTGAGGTGAAAGTTTACGTGCCCTAGGTTTGCGAAATGTATTCGGGGCGTCCGATAGCGCGGGCAATGCTGATGTACAGCAAGATAAAGCCGACGAGAACGCTAAGCCCCGCCGCAAGAGTCTGGTGGGGTAAACCAGCCAGAACGCACAATTGCGGTGTTTTCCTGCTGATCGCGCCGTTTCTGTGGGGCGGGAAAATCCCGCCAGCCTCGACTGCCAAGCAAACGACAGATCAAATACCCCAGACCGGCGAGAATAACCGCGAAAGCGAGCGGAATCAGGAATGAAAAACGTACTCACTTTTGGAGGCAAAAATCGCGCTCACACCAAAAATTCGACGGAGATAGGCGCAGCTGGACCAGCGCCTCCACGCCGCGTTGCCGTAAGGCTACGGCAACGATAAGACCCGATGAGAAGTATCAGAGCACCCACTATCAGCGGAATAGTGAGCGATGCCCAGGTCGTTTCATTCGGTGTTCTCTCAGCCGTTAAAGCCTTTCACTCTGCGGGTGTCTGCGTTCTGGTGGGAATCAGACGGTTCTCCCTCTCAATGGTAGTGGGAATATATGAAGTCACAATATAGGGGCGCATATTCTGCTGTGCTGCAGGGGCGAAAATCACCGGTATGGCGCGGTATGAAGGGTATCTGGTGCGTGGTTGGGACGGCAAGCTGATGATGAAAGATCAACTATGTTTTTATGACATAAAACTGCAATATTGGCACGACAGCTGATACAGCACCCCTGTTCCCCCACCAATGGCGGCACAGAGGTGCGCGGTCACCGCGCACAGCACTGCACCTTGAAAGCGAGACCTCATGACCTACAACGTTGGAAACTACCTGCTTGACCGCCTCGCTGAACTGGGCGTGAACCACCTTTTGGTGTGCCCGGCGACTTTGAACTTACAGTTCCTCGACGACGTACTCGCCCACCCGGATATTAGCTGGGTGGGTAACGCCAACGAGCTCAACGCAGGTACGCCGCCGACGGCACGCCCGCATCAGAGGGGTTGGCGCGCTGCTGACCACCCTACGGGTGGGGGGAACTATCCGCTATTAACGCCACCGCCGGATCATATGCTGAAAACGTGCCCGCCATCCACATGTGGGTGCGCCCCGCTCGCCGCCCAAAACGCGCACCTGCGCATGCACCACACCCTCGGCGACGGCGACTTCCAGCATTTTGTGCGCATGGCCGCCGAAGTTTCAGCCGCAACGGCGGTGCTGCAGCCCGCCACCGCCGCCAGCGACATTGACCGGGTGCTGCGTGATGCCGTGCTGCACCACAAGCCGGGGTACATTATGCTGCCCGTGGATGTGGCTGCCGCCGCCGCCAAGCCCGCCGCGCCGCTGAACGTAAACCCTGCGCGTCTCCCTCCCCAGTGTCGAGCATGAGTTTTCGGGTCGCTGCCACCGAGTTTTGCGCGGCAAAAGACCGCCGTGCTGGCGGACATTATGACCGAGCGCCCTTGGCGCCACCGAAAAACCTGCGTGACCTTGTGAAAAGCACCGGGCTGCCCTTCGCCACCATGATCTGGGGCAAGTCCATCCCTGGATGAGACCTCCCGCAGTTCGCCGGCGTCTACATTGGCGGGCTTTTCCGCAAGCACCACCCGCGCCACCGTTGAAGAGGCCCAGGCGCTCATCCCTGGCGGGTGTGCAGTTCACCGACACCACCTCGGGGTTGTACACCCACCAGATTGACGCGGCCCGCACTATCACCGTTGATGCCGAACAAACCCAGATTGGGCGTAAAATTTTTCGCCCTCTAGCTTTCACGGATGCCCTGCGCATCCTTAAAGAAGCCGCGCGTGGATGCCGGGTGCGCCCAGCCGAGCACACCGTACCAGCGCACGGCACCACCCCTGCCCGACTACGGTGAGCCTGAACCTACGGGTGCCAGCCTGCGGCGACAGGCTGCTCACCCAGCAGGCGCTGTGGAGCATCATCCCTCGCACCTGGATTCCCGCACAATGTGGTGGCTGAGATGGGCACGTCGTTCTTCGGTATGGCGCAGCAGTCATTCCCCGCCCAGACCAGGTTTATTGGCATGCCGCTGTGGGGTTCGATCGGTACTCGCCAGCTCTGCTCGGGGCGGCCCTGGCGGATGAGCAGGCCGCGGGTGCTGTTCATTGCGACGGTTCATGCAGCTGGACCGTGCAGGAGCTTGATCCATCTTCAGGCACCGGCTCACCCCGGTGATCTTCTTATTAACAACGACGGGTACACGATTGAGCGTTCCATCCACGGCCCTAACGCCTCATAACGACATCGCCACCCATGATTGGCAGAAAATCCCGGCGCGTCTGGGGCACCAACCGACTGGTGCTGGTGCTGCGGGCGGCGACCGTGGATGAGCTGGCCACCGCCTTCGCAACCGCCCGCGAAACCCGGGATAAGGCGGTATTTATTGAGGTAGTCACCGACCGGGATGACATGCCGCAGCTGCTGCGTGATTTCGGGGCCATGGCGGCCGCCATTAACTGCAAAAGAGAAGCGCACCCTAACCGTGGGGCGTGGGTCTGCCCGCACCGTCAGCGAGCCCCGAACCCAATCGTCTTTTTCTGGCGCCCCGTGCGGGCCCGCGTCCCGGCGACTTGCCTTCAGCGCGCCGCGCAGTATTCACCGGATGCGCCTCGTTTTAGGGGGCGCAACAGTTACGTAACATTGCGCCCGGCGCTCACAAAAAGTAAGTCTTAGAAATATTGGGACATAGACAGGCGCTGCGCCCACCTGAGATTTACCCTAAAGGTAGATTAAACCGAGTGCAGCCGCAGAGAAAGAACCCTACTACGACCGAGGTCGCTTACCGAACTGTAGACACCACCGAGCTTCTTTACAGGCGTTCGGGCATCACCCTGGTGTCGCCGTCATTACCGCAACTGATGAGAACGGCGAACCGGCAGGCTTTCACCGCCTCCTCCGTCACCTCCATTGTGGCAGAGCCGCCCATTGTGGCGTTCTTCTCGCGGCAGACAGCGGGTCGGCTGGGAAAATCGCCGCCGCCGACTCGTTCCCTCATCCACTCGTTGATGCCGAAAACGTGCAGATAGCACGTACTCGCCACGCACGGCTACCCTCGTTTTGCGGACACCTCCGCCTGGGAATTCATTGCAACCGGTGAGCCGCTGGCACGATATCCGCCGGTACTGCGCGCAACCCCGCTCAGCCGGGTGGGAAGCTGGCCCGGCCCTAGTCTTCACCGCCCAGGTGGAAGAGTTCGTACGCCACGACTCACCGGCACCCCTGCTCGTGTACCATTCGCGGGAATTCGATGCACCGGGGAGCACTCCACCGTCAATTACGCTATCTAAAATACGCCGCCGCGAGGCGTCAAACGTGGCTTTTTCGGGCCCGAAAGCGGCGCATAGGGGCGCTGATGTGCGCTGAAAAAGCCACGTTTTGCCGCCCATTAAGAGATGCCCGGCACCTGCGGGCAAAAAGCACTGGGATTACGAGGCGCACCTAGGTTAAACAGGTAGAACAACATAAACCACACAGGTCAACACCTGAAGGAGAACCCCGTGACCGCCGACGCCGCCCCCGCAGAGAGCGCTCTCCGCGCCGCTGCTGCCTGAATCTTTGGAGTACACACGCCGCCTGATTGCATTCCCCCAGCATCGCCCAAACCTCCAACCCAGACATTATTGACTACATTGAGGCCGACTTTGCCCGCCACGGCACACCGGGCACCGCAGCTACAGTGAAGACGGCACACGGGCCAACCTTTTCATCACCATCCTGGCAGCCGACGGCACGGTGAACGGGGGCATTATTATTCTGGGGCACACCGACGTGGTACCCGTGGAGGGGCAAATCTGGGACTCAGACCCGTTCACGGTGCGCATTGAGGGAACCCGCGCATACGGGCGGGGCGTGTGCGATATGAAAGGCTACCTGGGGGCGGCACTGTGGCTGCTGCCGCGCATCCGGCAGGATAGACTGCGTGTGCCCCTGCACTTTGCGTTCACCTATGACGAGGAAGTTAGGTGTTGGGGCGCCCGCCCTCATTGAGGAGTTCACACCCGCGGCGTTCACCGCAGTTCTGTGTGGTGGGTGAACCCACCTCAATGCGCGTCATCTCAGCCCACTGGGGTGGCACCGCGGCAGGGTCAGCATCACCGTCGCCAAACACGCCTCTCTGGCCACGCACGGGGTGAGCGCCGTCAATGCCGCCGGGGAGTTCATTACGTTCTTCGCACGCCTGGCTGATAGCTGGGAGCAGGAAGGCCCGTTCGATCAGGCGTTCGTGGTGCCGCACGCAACCGGTGGTGAATTTTAGCGCGGCGGCGTGCAGTACAATATCGTGGCCGAACGCGCCGTGCTGGAGTATGATTTCCGCATCTTACCGTCAATGACCACGGAGTCCGTGGTGCAGCGCCTTGAGGACGAGCTTTTTGGGGCAATCCTGCCGAGGATGCACGCCCGCGCGGCCCACGCCGAGGAACTCGGGCGCCGGAACCGGGGTCGTTGACGGCAGTGCAGTGCAGCATGAGCTGTTGGCGGCCGTCCCCGGTCTGGGGACCCCGGACGATGCTGAGCTGGTGCGCCTGGCAAATACACTATTGAGCTTTAACTGAGGCACCGCAGAAGGTCACCTACGGCACGGAGGCGGGGCTGTTCCCAGCGCGCTGGGGTTGAGAGCACGTGTGCGGCCCCGGCGATATTGCCCAAGCCCACTCACCGAACGAGTGGGTTGAGCTTGAACAGTTACGGACCGCGAGCGTTTCTTTGAGGCTATCCTGCTGAGCCTCACAGTAGCCCCTACCCCGCTTGTTCATTCGGCGAGCTATTGTGCATTTCTGCGGTTTGTTTGCCGCCACGTACACAATGGCTCGCCGAATACATATTGTTCTGTCTCACACCCTGAGTTGGGTTTGAAACTGATAAAGCTACCTTGCGAAAGCACTCCAGCTGCGGGATGAACTTCTTCATCTTTTTCGTAGGTTTCGCTGGCTTTCGCCTTTTCAGGCATCGTTATCTCCCAAATCGCCAAAAAGCGGGATAATGGGGCGCGAACGCACGGTTTTTACGAAAGGATCATCCGAATTCCAGCCTTCACGAGAGAGCTTTTTGACGTTGATTTTCAATCCAAGGCGCTGCTCAACATCATCAATAGCCCTCGTAAAGAGCGTGCCGTGATGGAGTGCCGATAGCGAGCACATCAAGGTCGAACTTGCCCAGCCTTCTCCGCTGCGGCGCTTAGCCCATGAACCGTAGATTGCCGCAGCTTCAAGACGCGGAACCCAGCAAAGCCCTCACGAAGCGCCGGGACGGGACCGTAGGTACATACATAAGCTGCTGCAACGCTCGTCTCAACTGGGGTATGCACGAGTGCATTGACGAGGCGACTCTTGCCAACCTGACGAGACTCTAATAGCCCTGCTTTCCAAGTCGGCTCAGTTCCCGCGAGACGGCAGCCTGCGATGCATCTGTAAGAGCCGCACTCGGAAACCGTACTGCCGTTCGGGATGCAGAAAAAGAAGCGCGGTCACCTCACCTTGCAGGTTACTGCGCAACAGGGCAACAACGTGGTGCAGACGTTTTCACAACATGAATTATAACAATCATTTTATGAAAAATGTTCCGCAAAAAGCGCGGTTTTCCCTCATCCGCTTCTCAATACACCCCACCGCATAGTTATACCCGCCGCAAGGAGCTGACCGGCACATAGAAATCAAATCCGGCGGCAATCATGGCGAGTGCCATGGGGACTCAGGGATCTGCTCGACCAGACGATCCGACGTGGGCATGTGGCACTCACCTGTTTCTCCTGATTTGTAGAGCTAGTCAGGACACGAATATGGAAGAGGGTCTCATGCCATGCATCCTTATTTTCTATTCTCTAGCATCCCGCGTAAAAAGTGCCTTTATGTGAATAAAGCGTTAAAAAATCCGCTTTATTCACATAAAGGCACTTTTTATCGGGTCAATCCAGGTGAGGGTTAGCGCCAGTAGTTATTGGCTGCTGCAATAGTCTGGAACTCGATGGCTACCACCTGCGCCGCAGCCGTCAGTGAGTCCGGGTCTACCGCGTATTCCGGGCGTCCCCGCTTTGAGAGCATCCGGGTTAGGCTGAATCTGGTGGATGGTGCCGTGCGATAAGCATCGCCAACTGCCGCCCTTCTTCGGGGGTTTTGGTGATGAGGGTGCCACCGGGAATTCCCGTTAGTTCTTCTGCTGGAAGTCGCTGGCTCATAGTGTCCACTCCAATCTGCGTATACTCCTTCAACGCCACCGTAATGAACCGCCCCCGATGCTCTCAAGCAAGTTTCCCCTGATACTCGGGTTAAGCCACCCCTTATAGCCAGCGCCGTATCAGCACGTAAAAACCGCATGTGATACACACCCCATTTTCCCACATAAACCCATAAATACCGCTTGCGTCTTTGGGTTACCTTATCCCAAAGTATTGCTATTTTTACGCCGTATCACGTCTTATATAAATCACAGACTAAAACCAAATATTCCAACATAAACACAAGCGGAGGGTTCCGTGCACACCATCAGCCCCTACCTCGCCGAATTCTTAGGCACGCTCATTATGTGCGCTATCGGGTGCGGCTCCATCGCCACCGTCGAGCTGCGTGACGCTCCAAAGGGCACGGCGATAACTTTTCACTATCGCCTTCGGCTGGGGCTTTTGCCGTAGCTGGCGTCTACGCCTCGCATCCGTATTCCGGCGGGCATCTGAACCCCCGCGGTCTCGGTAGGGCTGGCGGCTTTTGGCGAATTTGATTGGACCAAGGTCCCCGGCATGTGATCGCCCAGCTTCTAGGGGCCATGGCTGGCGCGGCTGGTGTACCTGAACTACCTGCCGCATTGGAAGGCCACCGCCGATCGTAGATTGCTCGGCGTGTTCTCCACGGTTCCCGCCATTCACAACTACTCACGAACGCGCTCTCTGAAATTATTGGCACCTTCACGCTCGTCTTCTCGGCGCTGTACACCGGCGTGAATTTTCAAGCCCACGATTACCACCGGCAGCGTGGAACTCTCCCTGAACCTCAACGATGTACTCAAACCCCTCGCCTTCGGTTTTATGGTGGCTGTGCTCGGGATCGGGCTAGCGGACAGACCGGGACGCCCTGAACCCTGCACGTGATCTGGGCCCGCGCATTATGCACGCCCTGCCGCCTCATTCATGACAAGGGAACCCTACGCTGGTTCTACCGTGGGTTCCTATCTTGCCCCGCTTGTGGGCGGTTTTTATGGGCGGAGCATTCTTCAAACTCTATTACGAGAGTGAGTTCACCCTCTGGGTTGTCATCTCCTCGGCATGCGCCGCCGTGCTTTTAGGGTTCGCTATTGGGCAAATAGCCACCTGTACCGCGCACCCAGCGCGGAGGTGATTCCCCAAGGCGAGGACACTTTTGCGACGGCGGCAAAAGCTGCGGCAACCTATACCGCCACCGGGTCCATCCCGATTATCGAGAAGGAACCTACCAGCAGTAGCTTCGCCGCACGGCACGAAGCCGCCCAGTTGATAAACAATCAACGGGCGGCTCCTGCATTTTCGGGCCATCGTGCAGCTGCCCGCCATCCACTGAATCGCAGAGGGCGCAGGTCGTTACCAGTTCGCTGTGGCGGCGCGGGCGGCACGGCGGGCGCGGAGGCGGGAACGAAGCAGGCGCCACAGCATCACCGCCAGCGCCCCCATGAGCGCCCCAGCGGTGTTATTAATCAAATCGTCCACGTCGAAGGTGTGGTACGGGACAGGGTGCCAGCTCCCAGTTACCGCTGAGCTGGCTCAGCTCAATGAACAGTGAAAGACGAAACCCCGCCAGAGTGGATGCGCGCAGCCCCCACCGCAGGCACCCTGGCGGTGAGCACCCCCAACGGAATGAACATCGCAATATTGAAAAATAGTTGAGCGAACACCCCGGTGGTGAAGCGGCTCAGTCCCATCCCTTTTGTCTGCTCCAGGGCTTGGCCCCAGCTCCAGCCCGCATACAGGCGCGGATAGTACAGGTTGGGGTTGTATAGCTGCCCATCCACCCGGATGGGGGTGAGTGCGCAAGAATACACGCAATAAACGCCGAGAATGCACCCGTGACAAGCGTAGTGGCGGATAGTGACAGGGGCGGTTAAGGTGGCGCGCTCGAAGATGCATGGCGATCACCCCGACCGTAAAAAGAACGAGCAGGGCAATACCAATTTCCGCAGCAAAAATAGCGGCCATCTGCTCGTTAAATACGAGGTTTCTCACACCCAACCCCTAATATACCCTTTTGGAAATATTCCCCGAATAAAATATTTTGCGTTGTGCTGTTCTCATAAGGATACCCGGCAAATTTACGCTGCCCGCCCGAGATAACCTGAGAATTCCCAGTGAATGACAATCGCACGTGCATAGGTGTGCCCGACACCCAGAAATCTTAACGGCTGTATGCGTATCACCTGCCGAAAACACCGCCAAGAGCACAGCCGTCGCAGCCGTATACCCCGTGATGAGGGACAATCAGTGAAAGCGTTGACTGCACTCAGCCACAGCATCACAAAACGCGCGTACCTGCCTGCAAGAAGTGTCTGCACCGCCCTCAACCATAGTGGTTGAAAAACGTGGTGAAACCACCCAACAGTCCCACAGAGAGCCCGCACAGGCAACGGTATCCTGCCCACCCCAAAACGTTCACCGCCGCACCCACAGTACCCAGCGTGAGAGAGCCCAGAACGTTAATCACAACACCGCGCTGATGAGCGCATCGAGTGCGGCGCGGTGCCAAGAACCGCTCCAGATAGTAACGCAGCACCGCTCCCAGGCCGCCGCCCACACAAACGGCTGCCGCGCTCATCCACTCCATCTATACCCCCTATCCGCTGACGCCCGCCGGGTGCACCTGGGAATCTTGCTCCCCTCACCCACAGTCCGGCACCGCTGGCGGCCAAACCTGCAACACACATGAGCATGGCTGCCCCACCAGGCGCGCTATGAGCGCATCACCAGTACCGTTATGTTCATCGAAAATATTGAGCGCCGCAATGAGGCAGCATACGTGTGTGTATCCGCCCAGCAGGCGGTACCGAACAGCAGCCGCTGTGGGCGTACCGCCTATTCTCCGTACCGGCGGCGCGCGGGACCACCTCATGCGGTAGGGCAACCCGCGCAAACGCACCCAACATATTTGCAACATAAATATAACTGGAGTGTATATTCTGCAGAGGAGCCGACCCCGCCGCCTATAAACACCAGCAGCGGCGCGGGGATTCTGCTCAGTGCTGAGGAACGCCTCGCAGACACTCAGCCCTCTCGCATTACGCGCCATGGTGCGCATAAAACTCCTAATCGGTACAGAACTACTATCGTAGAACATTCTGAGCACCACCTAACCGCACCAACGTCCCTCACTCTGTTTGAGGTAAATCCGCGCGGGTAGCCTGCTCACCAGACTACCCGCGCGATTCCTCGCCTTCTCGTTGATCGGCAGCTAGCCGCGGCGTTTGTACCGCCGATCTCGGATTTATCGATGGCCCGCGCCGCCTCTTCCACAGGTTCATTTTCAGCGCCCTTTGCTTTTGACACTATCGTCGTTCCCCTTTGAGCGGCCCCCGGAGGCGGCTGCATCGGCTGCACTCTCACTGGGTTTGACAGCGGCACGATCAGATCTATCAGAGCCGCCCCTGCGCCCAAGCTTCGGCGACCAGACGCTTCACCCCAAGTCGGAAAGCAGCGGTGCGGGCGGACGCCCCTAACGGCAGAGGTTGCTGTCGCAGGGCTGCTGGCGGTACCCGTGGCGGGCTCTTCACATTCGGTTGTTTCCGCGTTATCCTCCGCAGAATCTATCCGTAACGGCAGGTCTTTAACCCCACCAGTGACGGTGACTATCCGCTGCCGTTTCAGGTTCTGCGGCTCATCAGTTACAGCAGTGGCCAGTTCACCTGTCTCAACGGTTTTTACGAGTAATATCTTCCTGGTTCTCATCAGAGGTTCCGGGCACCTCAGGCTCATCGAGAACCTCGATATCCTTGGTAACCACCGGGGCGTTCTCGTGTGCAGGTGTCTGCGCCCTCTCAGGTGTTTCGAGGTTCTCCGTTCAGCTTGGCGGCAGCCGCAGCATCCGGTTCGGAAGCCACGAGCTGCTGGGTGATGTCTAGCCCTCGGGCGTCTCATCATGGCTTCAATGTCCCTGGCGACGACTATCTCTATCTCGTAGGTACCGTCGCTAGCCCGCCAGCTTCAAGCTCAACACCTGCCGGTACGGTCTGATCGGCTGAGGCAGGTTCATCGGCGTGGGGGCTATCCTCAGCGGCACCCTCAATAGTGGATGTGGTGGGTTTGCCTGCGGCAACTTCAAAGTCCACAACCTCCGTGATTTCGGGGCCGTCAGCCTGTTCGGGGGTGTCCACTATGGTGGTGGCGGTATCATCTGCATTATCCGCACTATCACTACCCGTTTTCTGCCGCACTGCTGCCGCGCTGCAGGCTTTCAATGGGGAGGAGCGCGGTGAAAGTAGAGCTGTCAAGAACAGCCACCCCGCCCACGCGGGTCACATCCTTAGTGCGCCCGCCAGCAGTTTAGCACCTCCGCTTTGGTGGCTGAACGCACCGTTTTTGGTGACTCATTCTCTACTTTCACCCCTCGGCTAGGGGCCGGCAAGGCTGCGCCCTCCACATCCATATTCGGAACGAGCTTATCAGCCACTCGGCATCCACCAAGCTTTTATCACCCAGCAGGGTCATTATCGCGGGGTGAGGGTCATACGCACCACGAACGCATCCACCAGCAACCTCCAAACGCCAGGCCAAAACCGATGGGGCGAGCTGCCGCATCATCAGCGAAAATAAACCCGCCGAACACCGAAATCATGATGATCATCGCGGCGATCACCACACGCACCGCATGGTTATAGCCAGCAACTACAGCGGTTTTCGCGTCCTTACTGTGCACATATGCCTCACGCATACCGGAGACCAAAAATACCTGGTAGTCCATCGCCAGACTGAAGAGAATACCGATCATCAGAATCGGTAAGAAGGCCAGAATCGCCCCCGGGTCGTGCACCCCAAAAAGCGTGCCCATGAAGCCCATCTGGTAGACCGCAACCACCGCGCCGAAGCTCGCCAAAATCGAGAAGAGGAACCCGCAGATGCGACCAGCGGCACCAGAATCGAACGGAACACCAGAATCAGCACAATAAACGACAGGCCCACTCACCACCGCAAGATACAGCGGCAGCTTCTGCGCGAGCACATTTGAAACATCAATCTGCCGCCGGTCAGGTCGGTCACGCCCAGGCACATCGGTGCCCGTACGTTCACATCCACCTGGCGCAGCTGATCCACCAGTGCGACGGTCTCGGCAGAGTTAGGCCCGTGGGCGGGGATCACCTGGAAAATCTGCAGGGTACGGTCATCAGTCTGCCCGCCAGGAATAACGGCTTTCACATTATTGCCGCCCTTGGCTTTAATGGCGTCGGCAATATCGATCTGGGCCTGCTCAGCCTGCGCCTCGCTCATGTTCGAGGGGTGTGCGCCACCGCCAGCACGGGGCCGCTCACGCCCTCACCGAACTTATCCTTCACCAGTTTGTACGCCTGGTACTGTGTGCCTCAACCGGCGAGCTTGCAGCCGACGGCAGACCCATGCGCATCTGGCCCATCGGAATAGGCAATAGCACCCAGCACCAGCACACCGGCACAATAGTCGCACAGGGCGGGCGAGCACCACCTTCAGCCAGCCGTGCGGGGATTCTCACGCTTCTGCTCGTCAGCACGGCGGGCCGCGATTTTCGCGGGGGTGCCAATCGACTCCACGCCTTTTTCGGTAGCGCCTGCGCCCATAAGGGCAAGCACCGCCCAGTTAGAGTCACCGAAAATCAGTACAGCCACAAACACGCACAGCGCCGCAGCATCACCCATAGCCCCAGGAACGGAATACCGGTCATATTCAGGGCCAGTAAGGCACAATCACGGTGACACCTCGCAAACACCACCGCATTACTGCTGGTGCCCAGTTAGTCAGTGCAATGGAGGCGCGCATGGGCATCCCATTCATCAGATTAGAACGGTGCCTATTGAGAATGAACAGCGAATAATCAATCCCCACCGCTAGGCCGAGCATCATACCCAGTATGTAGGTGGTTGAGCTCATATCAACCAGAGACGAGAACGAGGGTCCCCAAAAATACCCACCACCACGCTCCACCAGGGCCATAAGAATGGGCAGCCCGGCGGCAATGAGGGTGCCGAGCATAATAAGCAGCACAATAAGCGCCACCGCAACGCCTACAATCTGCCAGCGCCCATTCCCCGCTGGAGGTCTCAGCAATATTCTGGTCAAAGTGACTTCAGGCCTTCAAATCACGTTTTTGAAGTGCTCCATGAGCTTAGTGGTGTCTGCGGCAGAGACTTCTCGTTCTTGGCGTTGAAGGTTACAGCGGAACAGCGGTCGAACTGTCCTCGGAGACCGTGCGGTAGCCGCTCGTCAGGTTGCAAAGGGCCTCTTTGCGGTCGAGGTCTTCTTCTGGGTGGGAAAGTCCTTCTCAGCTTTCGCCAGCTCGGCTTTCTTCTCGTTAAGCTGTTTCTGCCCGTCTTCGAGCTCTTTTCTTTTTGGCGTTCAGGGCCGCCTGGTTCTTTTCAAGTTCCGCCTGTTTAGCGGTGGTTTCGGCGCGGGTGGCGTCTAGTTTCGCCTGTGATGCGTCGGCTTCGGCACGTTTATTGTTCAGGTCTGTTTGTTTTCGTTCAGCTCGGAGCGCTGGGCGTTCAGCTGCCCTGCTGCTGGTTCAGTGGGGCCAGCGACGAGGCTTGAGACCCTGCGCCTCAGCTTTGGGAGAACGATGCGTCTAGTTTCGCCTGCTCTTCGCCAGCCGGTTTTGCTCACATCGCTGCTTCTGCGCATCCTCTACCCGCTGTTTCGCCCTGGTTTACCCGCGTCTGGGAGCTATCGAGATCTTTTTGGCGGCCTCTATCTGCTTATTACCGTTATCAAACCTGCTGCTGCCCGCTTTCAACCTGCTTTTTACCTCATCGATCGCCGCTGACCGTCGGCAATCTGTTTTTGCCGTCTTCGAGCTGCTCGGGCACCGCCTACTTTTCTGTTTACCTTCGGTCAGCTGTTTCTGCCCGTCGGTGAGCTGCTTTTTCAGTCTCGAACGGTCGCTGACGGCATCTACAGAGCTCACTTCCCTTTAAAGGCTCTTGAGGGAGGCTGAAACGCCTGTTTCTGCTCATCGGTGATCCGTGAACCGTCACCGGTGGTGACAACCACCCGCCGCCGCCCCGGTTGGCATCTGGGAAGCGTGAGGACAGCTCGTCGGAGAGCCGCTGGGTTTCGGTGCCAGGCATGGTGAACGTGTTCTTCAGCTGCCCGTGGAATGCGGCGTAGCTGGCGCTCACCCCGCCAATGAGAAGGACCCAGATGGCGATAATTACCCAGGCTTTGCGGGCTGCGAAGTCGCCGATGGAGTAGAGCCATTTGGCCACTGTGGTTCTCCCTTGGTTGATATGCGGTAAAGGTGCAGGTTTTTAGGACTAAGAAAAATATTATCTCAGGTTATTTGCTCCACTATTTTTTAGGCGCATTTTTTCATCTTTTAGCGCTGTTGTAAACCCCTTAATATGCAAAGAAATACTATGTTGAACCCCACTTTTACGCTAAATTATTATGCGCCGCACCTGCCCCGCAGAGCGTTTTTAGCCTGTCTTTCCGCCCAAGAAGCAGGTTTTACCCAAATGCAGCATCTGTGGGTTTCTTATAAAAACCCACATATTATGCGGATAAAAATTCATGGGTGAAAGAAAATAGCTCCGCACCAGTAGGGTCACTGGTGCGGAGCTACATATTAATGTGTGTTGTATCAGCCACAGTATGTATTGTTGGGTTTTATCCCAGCATACTGTGCGGCATCATGCACGCGCCGCCTAGGAGGATGCTCCCGCGGTGCTTTTAGCCGTCTCGGCTTGTTCATCGTGCTCGGCGGGCTGTTCGGCCTCTTCTTCCAGGGTGTCCAGAAGGGTTGCGCCTTCCACATCCATATTTGGAACGAGCTTATCAAGCCATGTCGGCATCCACCAGGCTTTATCACCCAGCAGGTCAACACTGCGGGGTGATGGTCATGCGGACCACGAGGCATCCACCAGCACGCCGAAAGCCAGCCGAAGCCGATGGGGCGGATCATTGCGGATTCGGCGAAGATGAACCCGCCGAACACCGAAATCATGATGATCATCGCGGCAATCACCACACGCACCGCATGGTTGTACCCGGCGACAACGGCGGTTTTCGCATCCTTACCGTGCACATAGGCTTCGCGCATGCCAGAGACCAAGAACACCTGGTAGTCCATCGCCAACCCGAAGAGAATACCGATCATCAGGGTGGGCAAGAACGCCAGGATCGGACCGGGGTCGTGCACCCCGAAGAGGGACCCCATGAAGCCCATCTGGTACACGGCAACCACCGCGCCGAAGCTCGCCAGAATCGAGAAGAGGAACCCGACCGAAGCAACCAGGGGTACCAGAATCGAGCGGAACACCAGAATCAGCACAATAAACGACAGGCCCATGACGACCGCCAAGTACAGCGGCAGTTTCTGCGCCAGCGTATTGGAGACGTCGATATTGCCGCCGGTCAGGCCGGTCACGCCCAGTTTCACGTCAGTGCCCTGTATGTTCACGTGAACCTCACGCAGCTGCTCAACTAGGTTCACGGTTTCAACCGAGCTCGGCCCGTGTTTGGGGATCACCTGGAAAATCTGTACGGTGTGGTCATCGGTTTGCCCGGCGGGAACCACGGTTTTCACGTTGTCGGGGTCTTTCGCCTCAATCGCGTGAGCAATATCGATCTGCGCCTGCTCAGCCTGCGCCTCGTTCATCCCTGCGGGGGTGTGCGCCACCGCCAGCACGGGGCCGCTCATGCCTTCACCAAACTTGTCTTTAACAATCTGGTAGGCCTTATATTCAGTGCTTTCAGTCTGTGAGCTTTCTGCCGAGGGCAGGCCCATGCGCATCTGGCCCATCGGAATGGCAATAGCACCCAACGCCACCACGCAGAGCAGGATGGTCACCACAGGCTTGGCGAGCACAATTTTCAGCCAGCCGTGCGGGGATCCTCACGCTGTTCTTGTTCGGTGGCGTGCCGCAATCTTCTCAGGAGTATCAACGGACGCCCATGCCTTCTTCGACATGACTTTACGACCAATCAGCGAGAGCATGGCGGGGGTTAGGGTCACCGAGATCAGTACGGCCACAAAGACGCACAGTGCCGCCGCATCACCCATATACCCCAGGAACGGGATACCACGTTCAGGGTCTGCAGGGCATAATCACGGTGGCACCCGCGAACACCACCGCGTTACCGCTGGTGCCGTTAGCGACCGCGATAGATTTCCGCAGCGGCATGCCGTCCATGAGGTTGGAGCGGTGCCTGCTGAGAATGAACATGAATAGTCGATGCCCACCGCTAGGCCGAGCATCATGCCCAGCATGTAGGTGGTTGAGCTCTATCAACCAGACGAGAGAATGAGAGGGTACCCAGGATGCCCACAATCACGCCCACAATCGCCATGAGAATGCGGCAGCCCGGCGGCAATGAGGGTGCCGAGCAAAAACGATGAGCGTCATCAAGGGCCACCACAATGCCCACAATCTCGCCAACGCCCATACCCACATCGGGAGATTCGGCGACATTCTGGTCAAAGTTGACCGTCAGGGCCCTTCAAATCTGCGTTTTTGAGGTGCTCCATGAGCTTTTTCTTTATCAGCATGCGGGGCTTCGAGCTTTTCATTTTGAAGAAAAACCCCGGCGACCGCGGTCGAGCCGTCCCTCAGAGACCGTACGATAGTCGCTCGTCAGATCCAGAAGCGCCGATTTGCGGGCGAGCTCCGCCCGCTGTTCGGGAAGCTTTTTCAGAGTCGGCAAGTTCAGCGGCCTTTGTATCCAGCTGCTTCTGGATTCGGCCAGCTGGGCACGCTGAGCGTCAATCTGCGCCTGCTGGGAGCCAGCTGTTCACGCATAGACTCTAGAGCACCAGCCGCTCGAGCCTGTTCGCGGGCCGCATCCAGCTGCTTCTGTGCCGCCTCCAGCTGCGCTTTACCGTCATCTACTTTCTTCTGAGCATCCCGCAGCTGTTTCTGCCATCCTCGATCTGCTCTGGGGCGGCATCTAGCTTCTGCTACTCTCTTCAAGCTGCTCTTGCCGTCGGCAATCTGCTGCTCGGTGGCGAAAGGGTCGCTCACATCGTCAACCGCCGAATTCTCGTTCTTAAGGCTATTCAGCTTGTTCACGAAGGCTTGTTTCTGCTCATCGGTAATGCGTGAACCGTCACCGGTGGTCACGATTACTTGGCCGGTTCCTCGGTTAGCGTCCGGGAAGCGTGAGGCCAGCTCATCGGTGAGCCGCTGCGTCTCAGTGCCAGGCATAGTGAACGTGGTTTTTAGCTGCCCATGGAATGCACTATACGTACCGGCAACACCGGCAATAACCAGCACCCAGATAGCAATCACTGCCCAGGCTTTGCGAGCGGCAAAGCTACCAATAGAGTAAAGCCATTTAGCCACTGCGGATCCTCCTCAAAAGTCTCTGTGTTGATTGATATGGTGCGCGTATTCGCTGCGCCTATGCGTATTTGCCGTCGATTAGCTCTTCGACATAGTCGAGGCAGTGTTCTATGTTTTCCCGCATTTTTTCGGCATTTTCGGGCGGCTGTGGGTTGCCTTCGGCGTCGTAGAAGGAGGCCGCGATCCCCTCGCAGATGGCGGAAAGCAATAAGGTTCCCGAAGATTGCGATGCGCATCCGCGGGATGTCCTGCCTCTCCTGCCACAGCTTGTCAATGACCATCTCAATGGAGTTCAAATAGGAGGTTGAGCTGTACTCATTGAACTTATTATCGAGAGAGTAGTCGTGAAGGGCGAACAGCAGCCGAGCGGGGTTCTACGTGCTCGGCAAGGCGTTCGGTGGTGAATGCTGCACGCACGCCGTTGAGCATATCCCGCTCGGGATGCGCTCCTCTGGGGATGCAGAAGTCGGGGATAACCTCAAAAATACGACGTAGGTAATCGTTCAGGCGTTCAACGGCGGCGGCTTCAACCGAAGAAAAATGGTTGAAAATGGTACGCCGGGATACGCCGGATTCTTTGGCGAGCGTATCCGCCGTAAGCGCTTTCAGGCCGCCCGCAAGCACGAGTTTTTCGGCCGCATCCATAATGGCGATGCGGTTCTCGGCTTTGCGCGCGGAGCGTTTGTCTACAATCTTTTGGGCAATACACACAGTTATTACACTAAGTGCAATATTGCACTAAGTGCAAGTTTTTATAATGTGAGCTCACCCATATTTTTGCACTGAGTGCAAATATGCAGAAAGTGTTCGACCCAAGAACCAAACTACAGGACGCACACGGTAACCAGCAAACTGAGCACACGGTTCCTTCACGCTACCATGAACGGCGGGCATCCTTGTGGATGCCCGCCATATCGAGAAGCAGCGCCGTTAGTGCCCGCCCGTCCCTTCTGCACGCTCCAGCCGAGCCTGCGCAGGTGCCGCACTCGCCAACGGCAAACGCACCATGAACTCGGTGCGGCCTGGCCGGATCGAACTCGAGATCGTGCCGCCATGCACACGCACAATCGCTCTGCATAATCGAGAGCCCCAGCCCTGTGGTACCGTCCGAACCGGAACGTGCCTTATCGGCGCGCGCGAAACGGTCAAAAATCTTATCCACAAACTGCGGGTCAATCCCCGGCCCGTTGTCCACCACGGTCATTAGGGCGTGGCTGCGATCCGCCGAAACCCGCAACCCGGCAATTACAGTGGTGCCGTCATCCGTGTGTTTACGAGCGTTTGAAAGCAGGTTCAGAATCACCTGCTGCAGCTGTGAGCGGTCAGCAATCATCTCAACCGGCTCATCCGGCACATCCAGCCGCCACACGTGAGTGCGGGCCGCCGCCTGCATATCGGAAAGGCACTCAATCAGCAGTCTGTCAGGTCAATCAGCTCAAACTGCGGCTCACGCCCTCATCCAAACGTGCCAGCAGCAGCAGGCTTCAACAAGGCGCGACATGCGCACCGTCTGCGAGTCGATGCGCCAGCGACGACCGCCCATTCTCACTCATTGCCTCTGTCCAGCGCGATCATATCCGAGTAGCTTTAATGGCAGCCAGGGGCGTGCGGAGCTCATGGGAGGCATCCGCAATGAAAGCGCGAATCTGCTGTTCGGTGCGTCTCACGCACCTCAAGGGCCGAACTCACATTATCGAGCAGCTGGTTCAGGGGCGTATCCCGACCGCGCCGACCTCGGTTCTGGGGTCGGCGTCTTTGGGCATGACCTTCACCTGCTGGGAGATGGTGTGTTCACCCAGGTTTAGGTTTGCCACGTCGGTGGCAACCGCCGAAACACGCTCCAGCGGGCGCATGGTGCGGCGAATAATATATGAGCCAAGCATCCCGGCCAGCACCATAACAGCCACGGATCCGATCACCATGACAGTGATGGTGGCGGCTGAGGGTCCCGTGCATATCGCCCATGGCGTACACCCAACCAGCAGGTTTCTGAGCCTGGCTTACCTTTTGAGACCTGCACCAGGTAGTGCCTCGCTTTCCAACTCAACCTCCACGGGTACGCCGTCTTGGGCACCCAAGCGGATAGCGAGAGCAGGTTCTTATCGAGTCTGAGATCCCTGAGTATGCGCTTTGCTGTCGAGGATGCCTGCGAAAGTGGTCTGCCTGTCTCGGTCAAAGCACATGCCGAGTGTGCCAGGCACCTGCCCGGGAATGAGTAGCGGGTTTTTGCCGGTGGCGTTATTGTCCGAGGTGGGGCACGCGAGGTTCCCACTGGATTCTCCCCCTTCGGGGCCGCCACCCGCACGCAGGGAGGTGCCGTTGAGGTTAGCGACAACCCGACCCAGTAGCGAGTTATGAATAGCAACGTAGCTTGAGCTGCCGATAATAATGCAGGCAACGCCGAGCATACTTTACGAGGATGGCAATAAGGCGGGTGCGCAGACGCGGGGAGTAACGCACTTTTTGTTTCGTCGTGCGCGTTTAGCGGGTGCCTGGCTGAGGTGGTGCAGTGTGCTCTGCGCTACGTTCATTCAACCACCCTTCCATGCCACATTCGGAATTTATTATATGCAGTATTTGCGAGGATTAATCCTTGATTTTTAAAACTTTACTGCTGTTTTTATACAGCTGGACGTATAACATAACCTGCGCCGCGTACTGTGTGGATCATAGGCTCACGCCCCACATCAATCTTTCTACGCAGATACGAGATGTAAAGCTCCACAATATTTGCTTGCCCGCCAAAATCTGTAGTTCCCACACGTTATCAAGAATCTGGCTTTTAGAGACCACGTTTAGCGTTCTCCATGAGGTAGCGCAGCAAATCGAACTGAGTTGCGGTAAGCGCGATGGGGTCGCCACCACGGCTCACCTCACGGGTGTCCTGGTTCAGGATCAAATCCCCACCACCAGTTCGGCATCATCAACCGCAGCCACACCCGAGCGTTGCACCAGCCGGTGCAGGCGAATCATCACCTCCTCCATTGAGAATGGTTTAGTCACATAATCGTCGGCACCCGCCGCCAGCCCTTCAATACGGTTATCAACGGAGTCTTTGGCGGTGAGGAAGAGACACGGCACCGGGGTAAAATTTGCGGATGCGTTCCAGCAGTTCCAGGCCGTCGTAGCCGGGCATCATAATATCGAGTACCAGCACGTCTGGCCGCCAGTCACGGGCAATGGCGAGCGCGGTGGGCCCGTCGGTGGCAGACCGCACTTCCCAGCCGATCATTTTCAAGCCCATGCTCACGAGCTCTTTTCAGCATCTCTTCGTCATCGGCTACAAGAGCGCGGATGGGGCTGCTGTCTGGGTGTTCAAGGGTGGGAAGATTTTTAGCGATTTTCGGTTTGCTTTGCTACCCTGCTGAAAGGGTAGCGGTAGTTTGGGGGTGCAGTGGCGGTTTTCTTCCGTTTTTTCTCGCACAACATAGTGGATGCATAAGCCGCGCACAGCAACAGCACAGCATCCCGCCCCCTGGGGTCGTTCTAAGATGCCGCACCCTGTGCGCTTACCGGCAGGACTGCATAATAATGACACTATGCCGCCAGATGAGGAATGAGTTCCCTTGGCGTCACAGTGCCTTAGGGATGTGGGCGAGTAGTGGTCAGACGTTGCGGCCCTACCCTGTTAGAGGCGCACCCCCGCCTTGAGGATACGGGACGAGGTTCCAGCGGTTTTCACCCCACCAGCACCCGGGGCTCCGTAGCCGGATACACTCAAATCGTTGCGGTATTTCGTGGGCCGGAGAACCTTTCGTCCTCGATTTTCCCGTCGGAGGACACCGTGGTGGTAATCTCTTTATTTCTATCCCCCACACTCACGCTGCGGGGAGTGATCTCAACCCACGAGCCGTCCGCGCGAGGTCACGGTTTTTTTACTTTGTCTTTCATGCGTACCGGAAGGTGCTGTCTGGGGTTCACGTGGAATCACCTGCCCAGCACCGTATCCCACGTTTTCTTTAACGGTCATGTCCCAGGAGCCGTCGGGGTTCAGCTGCATGCTTTTTCATCCCTGTTTCTGCGGTCCAGGTGCCGTCGGCTTTTACCTCAATGTGTCGCTGCCGCGCTTTAATGTAGGTCCAGGAGCCGTCGGAGTCGTTAATTTTCACCCAGGGTTTGTCAGAGCTGCTGATGGGGTCGTTCGAGATGGGCGCGGCTTACCGGCCTTATTATCATCGGTGAGAGCAGCTGAGCCGCCGGGGCATTATGGCTTTCGAAGGAACTTTGTCGGGTTTTGCCGACTTCATGGGCTGGGCAGGTGATGGGGAATTTTACGTCGGTGAAAAGTTATATTCCCGCGCTTTTTCGGGGTGTTCAATGAGTTCTTTAGCGTCAATTTGTTCTTTTGGGGTGGGGTGGCGGATGCCGTGTAGCTTGATGATGCTGCGCCCTGATGCTCGGCTGCTGCTGGCGGACTGTGATTTTGAGCTGGATGAGCTTGAGGTGGAGGCTGCGGTGCAGGCGCTGGAGTGCGAGAACCATGACCGCGCCTACGGAAAGTATGCGAAGCTTATGCATAGTAATTCCTTACCGGTGAATATTATGGGTTTATGGGCGTTTTCTCTTCTAATATACCCTTTAGACTTTTTGAGGCTGCTAAAACACGCCCCTGGGCTGAGGATCCTTTCGCGGTGCTCTCTTCCCATCCACTATTGAGTGGGTTTTGTCTATAGCCCGTCCCGCAGGATTGATGGGAGCATCCCCAACTCGTCGAGCCTGCGCACCAGGTGGATGCTCAGGTCGTTACCCCACACCCGTGCACTGTATTTGCGGGTGCCTTCAGGCCGGTAGAGGCAGGTCGCGGTCAAGCAGGCTTTTCAGTTGTTTACTGCGCACAGCGGAGGAGCCGGGAAGCAAGTCTTTCACGTCACCGGCAGAGACTTCCCAAATAGCATTATTTAACAGGTACTGAATCTGATATCTAACGGGAGAGCCGTTTTCCCTTGATATTTCAGGGTTTTCAGAACCCCTGTCGGGTAATTATTTAACGCCAGGCGTTTTCTAACATTTAACGCGAAGGCCCTTCCCGGAGGCAGCACAGCCGGGTAGTAGCAACGCCCGCGTACGGAGCGAACCGTAGCGGGCGGGTACTGCTGTATTCACCGGTTACAGGTTAGTGGTGCTGTGTTTTATGGGAATGCTTTCTGCCCTGCGGCTATGGGGTTACGCGCCCTTAGGGGTATAACACTCATCTTTAGTCAGTTAATGGCGCGAGGGGGTTTCCGGGTCTTTTATGCTTTTTATCGCTGCTCGGTTCTCCCAAGTTTTTTGTGCAACTTCCTCCATTTCTTATCCGAAACACCCTCATAGATTTTTGCCTGTCGGGGTGCCGTAGGTGATTTTCGCTGTCCTTGTATTCATAGCACCAGCTGAGCCGTCGGCAAACATCTGTATCTTTGCGGATTCCCCAGTTTTTCTTCACCCACGTGCCGTTCGGGTTCACATGCATATTCACCTTGGTTTTTTCGGTGTAGGAGTCCCATGACCCGTCCGCGTTCAAGGTTGTGGTGTCACCGTCACTATTTTTGGATTTCCATGTACCGTCGGCGGCAACTTCAGCGGTTTCTTTTTCCTCGCTTTAGTGGAATATGAGTAAGACCCATCATCTTTGAGGGTCAACATTGTCTCAGGGTCCCCAATCATGGGGCTCTGTTTCGACGGCGTGGCTTTTTACCCGCCTTATTATCATCGGTGAGGACAAGCCGCTGCTGCTGCGCTATGGCGACACGTTCCTGTTCGGAGCCAACGGGTGCCTGCGCAGCCTTTACACCCCTGGGCAAGGGCGCACGCGGTATCAGCGGGATGACGCCGTTACTTCCCACACCGTATTTAATATCATCTGTGCGCTGCACGATAGACGATCGCTCGTAGTCGAAGGGCTTCACAAGGCCCCCACGCGGAGCTTACTGAGGTATCTGCTGCCCATTCTTCGAATCGGTGATTGTGACGGTGCCGTCCGCACCGCCAATAATGGCTTTGGTAGCGACCTTTCTTCTCCCAGCTGCCGTCAGGCGCACCTGTTCTCGGGCCTCTGCAGCTTCTTTCCCTCTTCGGCCCTCATATTTAGTGACTGTATCCCACGACCCGTCAGGGTTGACGTGCGTTTTCTCCTGCGTGATTTGCTATTTTTCCAGCATCCCACGACCCGTCGGCGTGAAGTGTAACTTCCTGATGACGATAACCGTCTGATCGATATGACCAGGTGCCGTCAGCGTTCACGGTCAGCTCGGTCTTTATCAGGGGAATACTTCCAAGAGCCGTCATCATGCACTGTCACATACTTACTGGTTCCCCCTGCGAGCGCGGGCGGGGTTTTACCAGCTTTATTGTCGTCGGTCAGACCAACGGTGCGTACCTCGCCGCCAGATGCTGACGGGGTGGCGCTGGGTGACACGGACGCAGAGGCTGTGGCGGATGAGGTGACCCTCAGCCGGGTTGAATTTGCCGGGCTCCGGGCAGGCTGGCATTTCGAGTTTGGTGTACCCTGCTGTATGGGCTGTATGAGCTGGAAGCCACCGGGCGTTCTGGGGGCGCGGTATTGTTTCTTCTTTTCCTCGCGGAAAACACGGCACACGAGCTTTAAAACCAGTGTCAGCACGGTACCTGCTGAGATGGATGCAAGAACACGGTGATAGCGTAAGATTGTCATTGCCAGATTCCCTACAATCTCTCCTACGAGAAGGCCTGCTGCCCGGGGTACAGCGGTTTACGCGGGGTCAGAGGCAGGACGCCTCCCCCACCAATGCCGAGACCATACCCCACCCTGGGTGATGGAACACTGGGGGTGCGCACAGTTGTATACGTTTCATTCTGTAATCTCGAACGGCTTACCGCTTGAGCCTTCCATATACACTTCTGCCGTTGACATCGCTGTAGGGTGATGAACCCACCGCTGCTCTCTGAGCGCCACGTCCCGTCAGCATGCAGTTCTTCTTTTTAGAACCCTCGGTCGTACGCCAAGTGCCGTCAGGGTTAACGTGCGTGACAGCTTCCTCACCGCCACTCTTAGTTTCCTTCTCTTCCCACGAGCCGTCGGCGTAAAGGGTCGTTGTTTTCTGCCCCACCGCTTTCTCATGTTGAACCCAGGTGCCATCGGTGGCGACAGTCAGCTCAGTGTCCCCTTTGTTCCAGCTCCATGAGCCGTCAGGGTTAACCTTGGCTTGCGGGGTTTACTTCACGTTCAGGGCGCGGGCGCGGCTTACCGGCCTTATTCTCATCTGTCAGAAGCGTGCCTTCAAGCTCAGCAAGGTCCCTGCGATATTCATCAGTCCCAGGTACAGCCTTTTTAGCGGAGACACCCAGCGGCAAGGCAGTACGCGGTTTCAGCGGAATAACACCGTCTTTCGGGACGGAAGTTACCAAGCTTCCATCTTCCTTGTAGAGCGATGCCACGTACTTGGGGAAAATATCGGGCCATTCGCTGCGAGAAATAGGTTTCTCTTCATCTGCTTTGGAGTCTTTCTTGGTGGCCGTACCATCAGCCTTACCAACATATTTAACGCCGAGCTCGTCTACCTCCCAGGTGCCGTCGGCGCGAACCTCTGCCTTCTTCGCGGGCTCTTTATTTTTTCTTTGCCTTTGTCTTGAATGCTCCACGAGCCGTCAGGGTTAACGTGGATTACGGTTTTTGAATTAGACAGTTTTTCGGTGGATTCTCACGAGCCATCGGCGTGAAGCGTAAATTCCTTCTCACCAGTTTTATTCACCCAAGTGCCGTCAGCATTCACAGTTATTTTTTCCTGGCCAGACAAGGTTTTCTCTGTCCACGACCCATCAGATTTCACCTGGTTCTGATTACCACGAGTTTCACGTTCGGAGCGGGGGCGGGGTTTTCCTGCCTTATTGTCGTCTCCCAGACCAACTATCTGCCGCCCGTCCTCCGTTGAGGTGGATGCAGATTCTGACGACCCCTGATTATTGGCGCCCCTCCTGGTTCACCCCCGGATGATGAGCAGGCGCTCAGTGCCAGCAAGAGGGGCGAATGAGGCCGAGACGGGGCCGCCATACGGTTGCGGCTGGTCTTCTTCATCGGAGTTTTCCTTCTTCATAACGTATGTCGGTGTGCGGCGCACTGGGCGCCGTTACCCTCAGTATATGAACCGGGGCAGTGGCTGCGGCGGCACCTCACCGGTGCTCGTTACGATGTACAGAGAACCCGTAGCCAGCTCCCACCGTTCCCCCAGTAAACCCCCAGTTTCAAAGACGCGCACAGGCCGGATGCTCCCCACACAACGGGGGGGTATCCGGCCTGCGCAATACCGCGTATTTTCGCCCGCCACCGGTACCGCACGACGGCCCCAGCGGCGAACCGACTCAGCTACGAAACAGCTTTCTGCCCCACTTTCAGCGGGGTGCGGGGCTTGAGCGGAACCACACTATTGGGTCCCACGCCGTTCTTTGAGACGTAAGAGGTGGGGAACCCGGGTACTTTCGCCGGGAAGTGTTCTTTCTTGATTTCCCGGTTAAAGTTGCTGTGCTGTTTATCCACGTGGTGGGCGGTGCCATCTGCCAGGCCGGTATCAAGTGACCTGTCGTCCTCGTACCGCCACGAGCCGTCCGCGTGGGTTACAGTAACGGATTGGTTCCGTTGATCCTCCCAGGTCCACGAGCCGTCAGCATTCACATGAATTTTTCTGCTGATATTTCACGTCGTCAAAGTCCCAGGAACCGTCAGCGTGCAGGGCGGCAGACGAGCCGTCTTTTGTGCTCTTCCACTCCCACGTGCCGTCGGCGTTCACCTTGACCTCCACGCCACCGACGGTGGTGTGCGTCCATGAGCCGTCCTCATTAATGGTGGCGTTGGATTCTGGGTATTTATCGGTGGAACGCGGACGCGGCTTACCGGCCTTATTGTCGTTGGTCAGGGCGGTACCGTCCGCCTCAGCTGAGGCCTGCTTCTCCTCCTCAGAGCCGGGGACAGCATAGGTGACTTTCAAGCCGGGTTTGAGGCCAGCACGGGTTTGAGCGGAACCACGCTATTGGGACCCATGACATTCTCCGTCACCTGCGTATGGGGCGCTGAGGGAACCACAGGGAAACCTTCCTTGGGGATTTCACGTTCTTCCCCGGTGGCTGTATTCTTCTTCGTCGCGGTCCCTTCCGTCGTACCGGTGGTGACGTACTTACCGCCGCCTTCGTGGTTTTCCCAGCTGCCATCGGCACGGGTTTCTGTGGAGTCACCGGTTTTCTCGTTTTTCTGCCTCCATGTGCCGTCCGCGTTCATGTGAATAGTTTTCTTCACATACTCGTTGTGGGTGGAGTAATCCCATGAGCCGTCGGCGTGCAGGGTGGCTTCCTGCCCGTTCTTTTCGTCCTTCCAGTGCCAGGTGCCGTCGGCGTTAGTGGTCATGACTGTGCCGTCGGGCTTATCGTATGTCCACGAGCCGTCCCTCATTAATGGTTGCACCTTTGAGGGTGTCTTTCATGGATGAGCGCGGGCGCGGTTTACCGGCTTTATTGTCGTCGGTCAGGCCTACGGGCAGCTTATCGTCCGCTGATTCGGAGGCAGCCGCCGTGTTCACCGGGGAGGACTCGCTCGTGGCGGCGGCTGCGGAAGACTCGCTCATAGTCGGGGAACTTTCCTGCGATTTCACGGAGCTAGTGGTGCAGGCGCTCAGCGCCAAAACCAAGGCGACACTGGCCGATAGTGGCGCGGCGAAACGACGGGGCGTCAACATATGCATTCTCTTTTCAACGGTGAATAATAATGCCCCACAACACCACTTCAGTGAATATGCAGCAGTGTGGGTTGTGCAGCATCTTTAAGTGTACCTTGCTGGCTAAACCAGCCATATCTTCACTCAACACCCGCTATGCACAGTTTTACATGCTTATGCGTTTTGTAATGTCCTATCACCAGTTAGGGGACGTTTTTCTGACCCGCCTTCAGCGGGGTGCGCGGGCGCAGCGGGATGATGCTCTTATCCCCCACACCATCCTGCCCATAAATAGTGGGCAACGCCGGGGTCTCATCGGGTATTCGGTCCGGGCCAACCTCACGCATATCCGGCTTCTGCTGGTACACCTTCCCGTCCGATGTGCCGTACAGGGTCACGTGCTCGGCCTGCTGACGCCATGAACCGTCCGTGTTCACCGCCATCCCCCGCCCAGACGGGACCAGGTCATAGCTCACATGATCCACCACCCGAATCCAGCTGCCGTCCGGGTTCACCCGGGTGCGTTCCTTAGTTTTAGCGATATAGCTCTCCCACGTGCCATCAGCTTTCAGGTTCGCCTTATCCCCGCCGCTATTGGACCACTCCCAGGTGCCATCTGGGTGCACGTGCATGCTCACATTCGCGTCCTTATACTCCCACGACCCGTCACCATTAATTTTTGCACCCGCCGGGGTAGTCCCACCGGATGCGCTCGGCCGGGGCCTGCCCGCCTTATACTCGTCCACTTGGCCCACAGGCACGGTGTAGCTTGTTGAGGTGGACGGGGCCGGGGTGGCGGCCCGCCCTCATAAGGCGGGGTTGGCGGTGCAGCGCTTAGCACCACCAATAAGACGGCACCAGAGCATAACGGCGCCACACGGTAACGGGGCGTAAACATGTGTCTCTCTTTCACCGGCGATAGTTTCAGGCGCCACGGCAGCCTCCCGGAAGGTAGGGCACCTGTTCCTTAAAATTTTATCGTGCGCCACCTTTGGGGGTGAGGGCACGCATCACGGTGTCTCCCGCGCAATCAGAAGAACCCCGGCGAAACGTCGCGTGAAGGCGCCACTCGCCGGGGCTATCAGGGAACCGCCGGGCTACGAGATCACTCTTTCGCCCGGCCTTCAACGGGTGCGTGGTTTACGGCACCACACCGCCGCCGCCCGGGCCGTTCGGCTCAAGCACGGTGGGGGCGCTAGGAATGCCCTTCGGTGCGTCTTTCTTCGACAGCTCACGCGCAACAGGTTTCTCCTGGTACGCCTTGCCCTCTGCGGTACCGTACAGCACGAACGAATCGGTCTCATTACGCCACGAGCCGTCCGCGTTCACCGTGATCTTATGGTTACCTTTCACCAGGTCTTCGGCACCGCCTTTATACTCCCAGCTCCAGCCGCCATCGGCTTTAACGTGCACAGTCTCATCGCGGGAGGCAATATACTCATCCCACGACCCGTCAGCGTGCAACGCGGAGGTGTTACCGTTAGCGTCCTTCTGGGTCCAGGTGCCGTCGGCTGCAACCGTCATGGTGACGCCCTTAGCATCAGAGTACGTCCACGATCCGTCCTCATTCACCGTGGCATTTGCTTTGAGCTTGTGCTTTGAACGTGGGCGTTCGGTGCCCGCCTTATTGTCGTCGGTCAGCAGCAGCCCCTCCTGCTCGGCGGTGGCTTTCAGGTCTTCTTCAGAGCCTGGGACAACGTAGATCACTTTCGTACCCGGTTTCAGGCCCTTACGGGGCTGCAGCGGCAGCACGCCTCACCGCCCACCCCTGTCCTCAGAGACCACCGTTGCGGGGGCGGAGGCACCACGGGCCATTCCTTACGGGAGAGCTGACGCTGACCCGACGCGCTCTTACTTACCGCCGTCCCGTCGGCGTTGCCGGTGTTTTCGGTGGTGCCGTGGGTGTGTTTCCAGCCGCCGTCAGTGTGCGTCTCGAAATGCCCCACTTTCCTGTCATCCATAGTCCAGGTGCCGTCAGCGTTAACATGCACCTGCCGGTGGATCATCTCATTATTCATAATGTGATCCCACGAGCCGTCAGCGTAGGGTGGCCTCAGTGCCTTCTTTCTGGTTTTTCCAGGTCCAGGTGCCGTCGGCGTTAGTGGTCATAACGGTGCCGTTGGAGGCGGTGTACGTCCACGACCCGTCCGGGTTCACTGTCGCACCTAGGCAACATCTTTCACCTTCGAGCGGGGCGGCTATCGCCAGCTTTATTATCTTCTAGTTAGAACCGAGGGGAGCTTCCCGTCAGCAGCATCCGGTGTGGTGGCGAGGCGCTCGCCGAAGCAGTTGACGACGCACCCGCCTGCGGTGAACTATTAGATGCCGAAGAGCACGCGCTCAACCCCAGAAGTAGACAGGCACCGGCACATAGCGGCGCCACAATTCAGCGGGATTTAAAACTATAACTCCCTCGTTATTTATCGGTAATCATGGTGGTGACGTTTTGGTCACCCTTGTTTCATTGTAACGCGCACCTTTTCACTACCTAGTACCGGTGCTTACGCCCTTCAGCGCGTCGCACACTGCCGGTTTTCGGCACCTTTCCCCTGAACTTTCCGCCTTTTTGCGGAATGAACCGCTGCGGCAGGCTCTTATAGCTGAGGGTGACGGTAAAATTTGAGGAAATACCCGAGAGCCGACGGAAGGAGAGGACCATGCGCATCAGCCGCATCTACAACAATAACGTGGCCCCTCACCGTCGATACTTTCGGTAAGCAGGCGGTGGTGATCGGTCGCGGGCTGGCGTTTGGTAAACGCAAAGGGACATGATTTAACCCGCGAAAGTTGAGCAGACCTTCGTCCCTGAGCAGGGTATCTCGGCGGAGCGGCTCAGCTGGTCGCCGTCCGAAATTCCTGCCGATATTCTGGCGATAGCCACCGAAATAGAGGGCGACGCCCGCAACGACACCCGAGATTGAGCTCTCAAACTCTTTTCATTATCCCGTTCGCAGACCACCTGCACTACGCGGTCATACGCGCCCGTGACGGGCTGCGCGTGGATTACCCGCTCGCACCCGAGGTGAACTGCTGTACCCGCACGAGGTGACCTACGGCCACCGTGCCCTGAACCTGGTGCGCAAGCGCATGGGCGTGGACCTGAACACGAACGAGGCGATCTCGCTGGCGCTGCACCTGGTGAACGCCCAGTTTGCGACCGCCGACATGTCGCGGGCATTCCGTATGACGGAGGTGTTTGCGCAGGTTTTTGAGGTGATTGAGGTTGCGTACAGGCGCGCTATCGACCCGGCCTCCATGTCCGCGGCACGGTTCATTACGCACCTGCGGTACCTGTTTGTGCGCGCCGATCAGGGCAAGATCGGGGCGGCAGGTGCCGGGATTTCGCAGCCGAGCCTGCTGGCGGCTTTACGCGCGGATGCGCCACGCGCCTACGCGTGCGCGCAGAAGGTACTGCTGCTTCTTGAGATGCAGCTTCAGCAGCCGCTCACCCAGGATGAGCTGACCTATTTGACGATTCATATTGACCGCTTGGCGAAAGACCTGTGGGGTGCTGCCCCCGCATAGGGCAGCCGCCTCACCCATTCCGCAGCAGGTGCAGTACAGCCTGCACGCGGCGGGCGTTGCTGTTTGTATCGGGCAGGTCGAGCTTCGCGAAAAGGGTGTTGATGTGCTTCGCCACGGTCTTTTCCGCCACGAACAACTTCTCAGCAATATCGCCGTTTGATAGGCCCTCCGCCATGAGGGTCAGCACCTCAAGCTCGCGGGAGGTCAGCCGCTCAAGCGCTGCTGCACCGCCCGATGCTCCATTAGCTCCTTGAGGGTCTCCGGGTCTACCACCACGCCGCCTGCGGCAACCGCCTTGACCGAGCGCACGAACCCGGCATCGTCAAACACCCTGTCCTTGAGCAGGTAGCCGGTGCCCAAACCGCCATCCATGTGCAGCTCATCCACGTACAGGCGCTCCACATACTGCGAAAGAATCAGCACCAGCTGCCCCGAGAATCTGCTTGCGAATCTGAACCGCCGCACGCAAACCCTCATCCGTGAAGGTCGGCGGCATGCGAATGTCGATCAGCGCAACATCTGGGCGGTGAGTGAGCACCGCATCCGTGAGCGACGGCCCATCATCCACGGCGGCAACAACCTCAAAACCGTGGCGGGTAAAACAGGGTTCTCAAGCCCTGCCGGAGCAAAAACTGGTCTTCGGCTATGACGATGCGCATCCGCCCTCCGATGCAACGTTGCGGAAAAAGGTGGTGCCAGCACCGCATGACGGGGCCAGCCTTCGGTGACACTATGATTAGTGGAAACGCAACCACACCACCACGGATTACCGACAGGAGACGGCACGATGCCTACCGAAAAAGTTGCCGAACCGATCCTGCGGATGTACACGGACCCGCAGTCGAGTTCCGCACCTCAACCCTAGCTCTGTACCTCAGCCCGGTCCCTGCACCCACGCACCCGGGACCAATCAGCCCGGAGCCGATGAGTTCGCGGCCTTTCCCACCTCAAGCCGCTGAGCACCCAGGACTCGGGCAGGACTACAACCCGCCCGGCGCGGGCAACTGTTCTTCTCGCTGATGGGCATTTCATTCGTGCCATCTATGAGGTCTATGTTTTCGCCCTGTTCTGCGTCGTTATCAGCCTGTGCTTGGTGGGGATTGGTTTCGTGTTCCTGCCGCTCATCCTGAACTTAATGAAGTTCGATGCGGAGGCAGAGCGCAATACCGCGCGCCACCGCGCCGGGGTCGAGGTGATCGGAGGGTACAAACCCGTAGAAGGCGGCAAAAACCCGCTGCGCCCCCGAGAGAATCTTGCCCGGCTGGGCGATAGCCTGGTGCTGCGCGATATTCTCTGGCACTTTGTGAATGTCTTCGTGGGCACAACTTTAGGGCTGGTGCCGCTAGCAACATTCCTCAGCGGCGTATGGGGTGTTGTGATGATGCTTGGGCAGGGTGCTTTCGCCCCTTTGTTTGATGTTGATACCGGCGGCGGGTCATACTACTACATGTTCATTAATATGAGCGCCCCTTACGCGTACTGGTACGCCGGGATCGTGGGTATTATTCAGATCCCGCTGGCGTTCATCATCGCCCGGCCTTTCCTGAAGGCCTACGGCTACTGGGTTCAGCTTGTGCTGGGGCGTCCCTCCGAACTGGTGCTGCGTGAGCGTATCAGTCACCTGACCGACACCCGCAACGATGCCCTGGACTTTCAGCAGGACGAAATCTCACGCATCGAACGTGACCTTCACGACGGGGTTCAGGCGCACCTGGTCTCCATGGGCATGACTCTCAACGAGGTTGCCGCGCTCATGCAAGAAGACCCCGAACGCGCCCAGCAGATGCTCTCCCAGGCGCAGAACAGCTCGGTGACGGCCTTGCAGGAGCTGCGCGGACTGGTGCGGGGTATTCGCCCGCCGCTGCTGGCGGATCGCGGGCTGAATGAGGCAGTGCGCTCGCTGTGCACCAGCACCTCGGTACCGACCACGTTCACGAGCACGCTGACCGGGCGTCTGCCCGAACCGCTGGAGACCGCTCTGTATTTCGCTGCGGCGGAGCTGGTCACGAACGCCGTCAAACACGCGAACGCCCAGAAGATTACCGTGGGTATTACGCAGGGTGAATCGCTCATTATGTTGGAAGTGCAGGATGACGGCACCGGCGGTATCCCACAGGATGCGCTGGGCGGCAAAGCATCCGGCGGGTTGGAAGGCATTCGCCGCAGGCTCGCCACCTTCGACGGGGAAATGTTCGTCAGCAGCCCAGCGGAAGGACCAACGTCGGTGCGCGCAATCGTGCCGTATGCCGCCCCCGCACCCCAGCAGCACTAACCTACCTTCACGGGGAGTACTGGTGCGATAATAACCGGGCCTCTGCAACGTTCTCTGCTGCGACGCCCTCACAGACTCACCCACCCGGGCAAGTTCCTCCATAGCCCGGGTGGGTTATTCATATTTCATTCTTTCGCTTTGCGACCCTGCGGGTCTTTTAGCGTGTACCTGAGCGTATGGGGTGTGGGCTACTGCAGCCCGGCTTTGTCAAGGCCCATCATCTTATCCATGCTTCCGGGGTCGGTCGCATAGGCCACCCCGAGGCGGTTCCACGCATTAATGACAGTAATAACAAAGGTCAGCTCCGCCAGTTCCTTCTCGTCAAACTGTGCACTCACCTGCGCGTAGTCGGCATCGCTCACATGTGAACCTTCAAGGCGGGTGAGTTTCTCGGCCCACTCCAGCGCAGCACGTTCTTTATCCGTAAAAAGCGGTGATTCGCGCCAAACCGGCAGATGGTACAGGCGCAGCTCCCGCTCGCCGTGAAGTTTAGCTTCTTTAACGTGCATATCCGTGCAGAACGTGCACCCGTTAATCTGTGAGATATGCAGTTGAACGAGCTCTTTAATGGTGGTATCTAGGGTCAGAGTACCTTCCAAGGCCATCATTGCTTTGAAAGATTCGGGGGCAAGCTGAGAGTAGTTTGCACGCATAAAGACTCCTTACAATTAGTGAGCACGGTTATTCTGTGACTGTACAGGCGGTGTATAAGCAGGTCAAGAGGCTATTCGGCGGGAATCAAATCTATAGTTTGGTTTCACCTTTTTGTATACACTAGTAGCGGGAGAACCTGGATGAAAGAACACAAACAAAATGGATGCAGACCCGCCGCAGCATATGGCCCCGTCACCGAATTTTTCGCAGCCTTTAGTGTCGGCTGCCCCTGAGGCACAGCCGTCAACGTATGCTGCGATAGTTCAAAAATACTCCCGCCTTTATCTCGTGCGCCTGTGCACCGTGGGGCCTCTTATTGTATTGCACATAGTGGGCGCTGTTATACTGCTGCTGGCGTTCATGAATGATGTGCAATCCTATAGCAACAGTAAGTACTCCGATGATTTATTCTATTCGCTAGAGTACCTTATGGTATTTGCGACCGCCGCAATACTATTTATATATCTGTTGTATCCTTTCTGTCATATTTTGGGATGGAAATCTGTAAAAAATAATCTGCGCCCTGTGTGGGTTTGTATTATTAATATATTTGGGTTTATTTTTTCTCTTCTAGGGTTATTTTTATATACTGCCGACTCTGGATAACATTAACTCAACTCTCCCGATGGGTGCCGCCGGTGAAGTACTCATTCTTGTGCTTGTATTCGCTGTACCCATTGCTGAACTTGTTTTCTCCGGTATTTTTATCAAGCATCTCGCTGTGGATGATAAGGAATAAGCATTAGCCCTTGTTTCCCTCCAGTTGCCATAGAAATAAAGGTTACTAACTATGAATGATGAAGAGATGAACAGGTTCATGAATCTTCTCTTGGAGCACGGGTGGAGAATCCAAAAATACCGCCGGATCGGACATATTCCATGTCTCGGGGTCTGAGATGGTGTGGGAGTTAACGAATGAAGATCTTTACACAACTAATATTTTAACATTTTTTTATTATTGGAGATTTAGGTCAACCCAGCACAAAAAAATCAAAGATATTATACATGTTACAGACAAGAATAATAATCAGCTTATTTTTCACAAAGAACAATATTATTGATCAGATAAATTTTTATCGAGAATTTATAGAGGGCAAAAGTACAGAAAACCAATATTGTTATTAAATATAGTAAGTGTTAGACGGGAATGAATTATGGAAGAAATAATGTTATTAGATGGCGTTGCAATCGAGTATGTGCCACGAATGGGCTATATGCATATTATATGTGAATTACCTTTTTTAACTAAGGAAGGACTATTGTATGTTGAAAACATGGATCCTGAAGAGAAGATTTTTGGTATCTAGTATTGAGTTATTAGCGGAAAATTTTTGAAAGTTTCACTGAGTTCAGGTGATGTTGTTAATGTGATAAGTCACTTTAAAACAGGTAACTCACCTGTTTAAAAAGATAATTGGAGATTTTAAAGAGTTTAATGCACGTAATTGGGGCGATGACAAACTAAAAATAGTAACCAATGGAGACAAATTAGGAAGTTTTGAGTTGTACCGAACAAGAGATAATGATTCATTTTTGCTATTGATTTATTTGAAGAACAAGACCGTTATTATTTAATTGTCTCGGAACCCTGACCGACCGTGGCAGAGGGATGAAGTCGCTAATGTCCAATTTGATGGAAAGCAAATTACCTGCCACCTTAAAAAAATGGTGATACGTTTCATTCTGAAATTGTTTGTGTACCTTATGTTGCCGACCTTATTAATAATGTGTCTAAGTTACTTGAGTAAATTATCCTCGTGAATAAGCAAACTGTATCTTAAGAACTAATTACAATGCATCTTTCAAAAATTATTTAAATTGAAGAAAAACTTTTTCCATATCCCTTCACCAATATAGTAGTAAATATCTAAAGATATAATTTATATTGCCTTAATTAAATTAAATATATCTGAAATGGGGTGCTCAAAAATACTTTTAGTAGTTTTTATTTTTTTATTACAAATTTGTATACATATTTTGTAATTTATATTATTGTATTTCCCATTTATAATTTCAGGATAAACTGGTGCGTACACCGATGATAAATAATTACCAATATTAATTTGAGACATATATACATCGTCGTATAAATACACCTCAGATATTTTAAATTTATCACTATTATTCAATCCATTAATCAATTTACATCAAAATTAAATAGGTAATTTTTTGGATATGCACCAGCTGGAGGGAAGTCTAACAGGCATCAGTAGATTTTTAATAAAAATAATCTATATTCATTCTTTAAATACTCCAAATTTAAACTACAAGCTTCATCAGATGGCTACAACGGAACTCTGATCGTCTAAAAATAGAACAAACCATATGCATATATTGAGGTATACACTACCTGTATTTGAAGTTTTACGCAAGATACGACCTGCTATGAAATATATTTACTACATACCGGTAATTTTTATTTCTAATAGGTTTTTGAGGCTTACAGTTATTTTTTTGCCCATTCGAAGATGTCAATGATAATTTTTTTCTTCACATATTTTACAATCAATGATAGGGTTACTGTCTTCAAAAAAATATAGCCCATTTTAATGTATTATTTTTATCGGTTACACAGATAAACCCTTCATTTCCCATCGTCCCCTCTCCAAATTTAATAATTTCATCATTTTTGTATGGCATGCTCTTGTATTCTTGAATCTCTGTCCAAATATCATTGTTATATTTTTTCTAGACTGTTAATAGTCGTATCGCAAAATGGAAACGTAAAGCATTTCACCATTATCCATTTTATAAAAAATTTATTAATGTAATGGTTTCAGAAGAACCGTTGTACAGAACACTATTTACCCCAATCAATTCATTATTTAACCATTTTTGTTGAGATTTACTCATTATTTACTCTTTCAACGATCAAGAACATTTCAAAATTCTAATTTTAACTACAATAAGTTGAGAGCAGGTAACTTTGGTGATTCGCTGGGATAACAATAGCTTGGATGCCTATCGTTATACATAGTTAATTTATAAGATGCTTTATGCAGATATTTTCTCCTCAGAACATGTCAAACAATCTAAATAAGAGGAAAACTCTTTGTAAGGTGCGAAGATAACGACCTCTTACTGACACGAGTATACGATGATAAAAATGGCTAACTACCAATCACATGCGCAGAAGGAATCGTTGTCTTTTTCACAGTACCACCGGGCTCACCGTCATACAATTCACTGCTCTAGTAAAAACCCTACTCATCGGTTACCTGATCTAGGATACCCTAAACGTCAAATCCCTGCCCTAATCCTGGCACAGGCCACCTCTAACATATGCCTTTAAAGTAATATATATTATAATTTTAAGGAAGGGTAGTTATTATATTCAAAATATCGATCTGGTTAATAGAAAACAGATTAATTGTATTGATAAGGATTATTTATATTGTGGAATTAAAAATTTTTCAGTTATAGGAACCATTATTGATTTTCCGTATAGTCATATCTTACAGCAGAATCTTCAGAATTTTTGATCACATTAAACCACGATTTTTCTCATGAGCAACTAAATGATTGGGTCATAGAGTTTCACATAAATCCGACTAATATTTATTGGCTTGAAACTCAAGAATATAGTAAGAGCTTTCTTGGGGTATATAAAAGAGGTATTACCTACCCCAAGATAAAGAGGAAAAATATTTTCAGTTATCATACCAATTTCCTAATAGCAATCAAATATCTTGGGGGGCTACCAAAGGAAAGGTACCTTCATAGGCCTAAAGCGAATCCTAATAATTTTTCTTACTGAATTTAGTACTAAAGGATTTACGGTTTTAGAGGACTATTTTTTAGAATCTGCCAAAGAAGTAATTAATAGTTTCTTAAATAAAGGTTTTTAAAAATACAGGGATTAATTTGAAATTTGATATAGTTGATGTGCGTAAAGAAAAGTAAATTTGTAAAGACCATAAAATTAAATATTCGCAATATTCAATGAGAATTTGGGGAAATATATAGAGAACTATGGGGTATGTTTTTGTTGACTTAGGTCTTGCTATTACTCACGATATGAAAAACTATATTTTTTTCGATCAGTCTTTATTACCCTTTTGGAAGAATAAAAATAGACCTATTACTAGTTGGTGAAGCTGAAGAGGGTAATAACTAAAGGATATACTGAAAGAATATACGAACTGTGTAGCACAGTATGATCCTCCCAAGAACCTAAAGCTTTCAGCGGTGCTGTATCAGTCCTCGTATAGTACAGCTGACTGGTCGGTCAGGCCCCGAAGCGCTCAGGTCAAATTTTCTTCAGATGATTCCTGCAGATAGAGCAACATAGCCTTCAGGGCTACTGTGCAAGAGCGGGCGTGAGGGGTTGGTCAGGGGTTATCCAACATCAAGCTGTTGCTCAGCAGTATGGACAGAACAGTGACTTATATGGGCAGGGTCTGTTTCCCAATGAATAAAACTCTATACATTACGGATAATAATCAGCTTATTTCGAGAAACAATATTATTAATTAGATAGATTTTATTAAACTTATAAGAAATAATATAGAAAATGTATATTTTACTTTTATATCTACGGTGAAGTGGGTGTAGAGATAAATACCAACAGGCCCATGCTCCCCAGCAACATCGCCTACATAGCAGGCTAGAGGCCCCTGGTCTTCCAGTCTAAAAGACTATTATTAAATATGTGACATCATGTCATTAAAAATACCGGCGTACCACTATGCTATATCTCTCATTTTGATGATATACCGTGATATTCTGAAAGGGTCTTGCCCTCACAAGGGGCACAACACACACTGTTCGTTCAATTAGAAAGCTATCATGGTCACTATCATCGTGGCGGCACATGGGGAGTCAGCGCCCGCTCTTCTGAAAACCGCCAGCATGATCCTCGGAAACCCTCGATAACGTGTATCCGGTGACATTTCTTCCTGGGCAGGGTCCGAAGATTTGATCGAAGAGTACACGCGCATCGTTGCGGAAAGCAGGATCTGAAGAAACCCTTATTCTCGTCGATCTCTTCGGCGGCAGTCCCTACAATGCGGGTGCCCGATTCGCGGCAGAGCACGAAAATATTGATGTTGTCGCGGGCGTCAACGTTCCGATGCTCATTGAAGTCATCAGCGGCGCCGGTCGCAAAAATGCGACTCTCAAGGGCCTGGTCTCCAAAGCCCATAAGGCGGGCGTGAAAGGTATTCGCTCTTTCCAAGAGGCCAACCAACCGGTACAGGACGAAAAACCTGCCGCAGAGACAAAACCCGCCGAAACACCGGCGGCACCGGAAATACCCGCAGAACAGCAGGTTGAAGGCGGGCATATGGACGCTATTTTCACGCGCATCGACTCCCGCCTTATTCACGGGCAGGTCGCGGGCACCTGGGTTCCTTATGTGGCACCGCAAACCTTTATTGCCGCATCGGATGCAGCCGCCCACGACAAGCTCCGCAAGACCCTGCTGCTGCAGGTGGCGCCTGCCGGAGTCAAAACCAATGTGCTCGATATTGCTAAAGCGGGGCGCGTATACAACAACCCCAAGTACACCGGCATGAAAACCATGTTTGTGCTCGAATCCCCGGTCGACGTGGTGCGTCTGATAGATGAAGGCGTTGAAATTCCAGAGGTCAATGTTGGCGGCGTAACCTACAAAACCGGTATGACGCAGCTTTCTGAGGCGGTTTACGCATCCGAAGAAGACCTCGACGCATACCGTGAACTTCTCAAACGCGGCGTCAAACTGTACGTGCAGCAGCTTCCTAACCACTCCCCGTCGATATGGCAAAAATTTTGAAAGAAAGGCCTCGCCTCATGAGTCCCCTCGCATTTATTCTCGTCATTGTGGTGGCGTTCATTGCGGGTGTCGCATCCGTGGTGGATGAACGCCAGTTCCACCGTCCCCTGAGTGGCATGTACCCTCATGGGTTTTGTGCTGGGCGACCCGGGCACCGGCATTATCGTGGGCGGCACCCTTGAGCTAATCGCCCTCGGGTGGATGAACGTGGGTGCGGCAATGGCACCCGATGCAGCCCTAGCCTCCACCATCGCAGCAGTTGTGGTGATTCACGGTCACCTTGATGTGGCTCAAGGTATCGCTGTTGCCGTTCCGATCGCCGCAACCGGGCAGGTGCTCACCATTTTCGTGCGCACCATTACCGTGTTCTTCCAGCACCAAGCCGACAGGTTCGCGCAGACAGCGAATTTCCGTGGTATTGAGCTCATGCACATGAGCGGCATGGCGCTGCAAGGGTTGCGTGTGGCTATTCCCACCGCAGTGGTCTCTCTCATTAACGCTGACACTATTAAAAAGCTGGCTGGATTCCATCCCGGGTGAAATTACCACGGGCCTGCGCATCGCCGGCGGCATGATCACGGTGGTTGGTTTCGCCATGGTTATTAATATGATGAGGTCAAAAGCCCTCATGCCGTTCTTCTTCCTCGGGTTCATTACAGCGGCCGCTATCCCCGTCTCTCAGACGGTTAAACTCAATGGTGTCAATACCGACGTTATGGGAAACCTCACCGCTACTCTCACCGGCCAGGCGCAGCTTGACCTGGTGGCTATCGGCATTATCGGGGCGTGCCTGGGGCTGCTGTACACCCAGCTCAACCCCATATTTCATAAAAGCCAGGCGGCACCGGCAGCCGCACGCCCAGCTAACGACCTCGACAACGAGCTTGAGTAGGAGAGAACCATGACTGAGAACACTCAAGAAAAAGTCACCACCGAGGTTCCCGACCTCACCAAGGGCGACAAGATTAATACGTACATCCGCTCCACCTTCCTGCTCGGCTCGTTTAACTTCGAACGCATGCAGTCCATCGGGTTCGCGGTCTCCATGATTCCCGCGATCAAGCGTTTCTACACCAAGAAAGAAGACCAGGCGGAAGCGCTCACCCGTCACCTGGAATTCTTCAACACCCAGCCGTGGGTGGCATCCCCCATTATCGGTGTGACTGCCGCAATGGAACGTGAAAAAGCAGCCGGTAAAGAAGGCATTAACGATGCCGCCATCACCAACGTGAAGGTTGGTCTGATGGGCCCGCTCGCGGGCGTAGGCGACCCGATTTACTGGGGTACCGCGCGCATCGTGCTGGCAGCTATCGGCGCCTCCTTCGCAATTTCGGGCAATATTCTGGGGCCGCTCATCTTCTTCTTCGGAATGACCGCGATCCGCTGGGCCACCCGCTGGTACGGTTTCCAGTACGGCTACGAAAAAGGCACCCAAATCGTGGGCGATGCAGGCGGAAACACGCTGCAGAAAATTACTCAGGGCGCATCGGTCATGGGCTTGTTCGTGATGGGTGCATTGGTGTACCGGTGGACGAGCATCAATATTCCGCTCAAGCTCACGGAATACGAAAAAAGCTGACGGTACACGTGGATGTAACCGTCCAGTCCATCCTCAACCAGCTGCTGCCGGGGCTTGCGGCACTAGGTCTGTGCTTCCTGTGCATGTGGCTGCTGCGCAAGAGGGTTAACGCCATCTGGATTATCTTCGGTCTCTTCGCCGTCGGTATTGCTGGTGCCTACCTTGGGTTCTTAGCACTCCCCCAGTAAACCCGAGTGACCACAAGCAAACCAGCGGGATGTGCGCTCCGGTAGACTTTTGTACCGGGCGCGCATCCCGTGATTTTTAGCCCCCAGACCGAAGGACACCCATGAAAAAACTGATGGCATTCGATTTGGATGGAACTCTGCTCTTTGACCGGGAGATCGAGCCCGCGAACGTGCAGGCTATTCACCGCTGGCAGCAGGCCGGGAATATTGCGGTGTGCGCGACCGGGAAAAGTATTTTCGCCACGAAACTTGCCCTTGATACAGCTGATGTTACCTTCGATTACAACGTGCTGTACACCGGCGCTGTTGTGACCGATGCCGAGTACAATATCCTCCACGCGCAAACTCTTTCGCTTGCGGTGGTGCACACCTGCTATGAGCGGTTCACAAAGGAGCCGGGGGTCGCTCTTTTTGCAACGACTTTAACCCATGACTATCGTCTGGCGGATAATGTGGGGTCTTCGACTAATATTCTGCCCGAGTTCCTGCCGCTGGCTGAGTCCGAGATTGATACCCAAGATTATGTGGGTGTGCCCCTATGGATTCCTGAGGATGATGCCCGCGAGCGCGCCTACCGCTGGATTCTTGAAGAGTTCGGTGATGCCGTGGATTGTCACAAGAACCAGGATTTTCTGGATATTGTGCCCCAGCGGTGCACAAAAGCGACCGGGCTGGCGTGGCTTGTGGAGTATCTGAAACCGGTCGAGTATGAAACCTATACGATTGGGGATTCCTGGAACGATGTACCCATGCACGAGTGGGCGGATCATGCGGCGTCGTTCAGCTATTCCCCGGATGATGTGAAGGCGCGCACCGAGGTTTCGGTGGATCATGCGTGGGAATTTATCGACGCTTCATTGGGTGCGTAGATTCTACGTTTCACGTGAAACTTTTTCCGAAAAACAACGTCTATAGATTGTTAAAGCGGGGTGAGATGGCGAATGTCTTCAACGAAATAAAGGGCGCAATCCCGAGAGCTTTTGGCGATGCTTTTCGACAGGCCGCTCGTGAGTCTTTGGTGAAAGAAATCAGCGCGAGCGTAGAAGCGATATTGTGTCTATCGCCCCGATTCAACTGGCGCTCGCCGCGTTGGCGATAGGTATTTATGCCCTGTGGAATAGTTGGTTGTGCCTGATCCCGCTGGGTGTGGTGCTGGTGCTCATGTGGGTGCGTTACACCATGCAGCGGCAGATTTCCCGCGATTTTTGCGCAGCTGGATGCGGCACGCACGGCCTGGCGCAAAACCCGCGATAGGCAGTATTTAGAGTTTATGGCGGAGAAATGCCGGGCGCATCCTAAGGGAGAATAAGGCCCTGACCAGGATGCGCGCAAGCGTGTGCAGGAGTACGCCGACTACGCATCATCCCGGCTTTGAATCCACTGCCCTCTCCCCTACCCCTCAATCGCCACTCCACCTGGTGGATCGATCAGCC
>BNJU01002527.1_pt1 | contig 86673 bp, 126 predicted proteins | sample 8539281 | NCBI WGS metagenome assembly BNJU01 (sample SAMD00202456, study PRJDB9452) | human saliva metagenome | isolation source: human saliva | place: Japan
TTTCTCAATGTCAAATGGAGAATTACCCATGGTACCCGAGCCAATCACTTCGCTGGCTCCAGGTGTGACCCAACTTTCTCGGATATCTCCTCTTCTTTTTCATATACGGTGGAGGTGGTCCTTCATATATCACCTCACAACAGACTTTTCATTGCCTAGCACAACCTTCTGCTGGGAAGCCTCATTTCCTATCTTGATGTTTTTCAGGCACATTAGGTGTACTTGCTTCCCTGTACTCACTGGAAAATAAACATACTTTACCCTTTTCTTATTTCTCGTTACTACTATCTCTTTAGGAAGCCTTATAGTGACCTCATCACCAAAATATTCTTTTCCTCACTTTGAGTTAATTCCTTATCTTTTTCATCCCTATGATGGCATAATGAGGATTGCTCAGGTCCTTTGAACTAATATTTATCTCTCGGACCTGAGCATTATTCTTATCTGTAGCTCCTCATCCCAAAGCGCTTACCTTTTCTTGTCTCACATACTTAACAAGTACATTAGAATAGATCTCATAATTAATCGCATAATTATAATATGTCACCAACCACTGCTTTTAGTCTCTTCACTCATCCTCTGCCCCCTGGATTTTATCAATATCTGTCAAATCATTTTTCTGATGCTCATCTCTCTCACTATCATATTCATATTTGTGCCCATCTACATATATATACCTACCATTTGGCTTTTCAAAAGTCCGCCTTGTTCTTCTTCCTAAAAAGCATCAATAACTCTTGTATAAAGCATCATTTAGCAACTCATAGAGTCTCAAAAATGTATCGATATATAGCTTTTATCCCTGTTCCTGTACTTTTTATAAGTTCGGAATAAAAAGTCTTATTAGACTATAGTTTGATCATCAATATACTTTCCTGAGTTGAAATTCTTTACTACTTAAACCCTAGGAGACTTCTGCTTTTCTGTTTTTACAGTTTCATTGTTGGTATACAAAGGTAATATGGGCAGTTTTTCTTCAAAGGATAACCAACATCTTTTATCCAGAGGTTCCAATGAAATAAAGTAGCCTTTTGGCTGCCATCTTAGTACCGGTTCTTTGGCTGATATAGCTTGAGATACCAGATTATCGCCATTTTCGGGTTTGCTCAAAAGATACGGCTGACTTTACTAGGCTTACAGTAAAGGTGAGGATAATCAGTCAGTATAGAGATAAAAAAGCAGGCTTTCCCTCTCCTATTCATAATTATTCCCAACGCAACCAAGTTTCATTAGGCGGTGCAAAAAGTTCTTAGTATTCTCAGTCCTCTAACAACCCTCATAGTTTTTGGCGACCCCTTTTGCGAATCTAAATCGATCTCTCCATACGCATCTCCACGTATATTCTTCAAAATCATGAGTGTGTTATCATTTCCCAGTGGATAATTAACTTGATAGACCCTTCGCACCTTCTCCAAGCTTACTTTCTTTTCACGGTGTTTGCTAGTCCATGGGACCAGTCTCCTGTAATGCTTCCGTATATTATCTTATACAAATTTTTTATCAAGATTTTTACAGGATACTATTCTGAATTTCTCTTAAGTATGAAAAACTTGGTGTGATGCCAATAATAAAGCAGAACTTGCATCTGTTGTGACAGGTTTTGATTCAATTATAACCTTATTTTCCTTTACAAACCTGATATATTTATCTATGTCCTTCTTCATTCCATTTAAATCACTTTTCTTGGTATGTTCTTTCCCTCTATAGAATGAAATAAGCTTATCTCTCCCATATCAATGGTTCTGTAGTCTACATTCATCCTGTGATTCTGAAATCTACGCACTTTATCTGCCTCTTCGCAGAGATATTGTCGTTAGTTCTCATATCCATTTTAAAATTCTGCTCATATGTATACTTTGTGTGGGTCATAGTCACTATGTAATTCAAAACTGGTTGCAAGATGGCTTTCATAACCAAACATTGTTTCATAATATGAATCCGGATAAGAGGCAAGGATATACTTGTAGTCTGAAGCCCAGAAAGGCAGATTAGTCTTTCTTAGAAGCTGTCCATCAGGACTCATTGGATATCTCTTCTTCGAATCATATACCGCTTTCAATGACTTTTTAGCCTCAGCAGAGAGCTTACCTCTCTTGGCATAAGATTTCTGTTCTGCGTGTGTCTGCCCATTGACTTACCAATTATGATTCCTTTTTAATACTGTAATAAGGTCTAATTGATGTCTCTCTCTTGCCAGACTTTATATCATAACTCTTTCCAAGTTTCTTCATTATAACTCTTAGCTTTAATTCCCATCTTAACTGATTTTGATGCAAATAATAAGATTCATCAGACCATTTATCATCTTCAAATAAAACCTCTTTTGTCTTAGGATAAACATAAAGAAACTGAGAATAATCATCACTAAGTGATGATTCCCTTATCTTCTCTGTAAATCTCAAAATATCAGCACAAACAGAGGCTAACTTTTCAACTGTAACAGCCTCTTCTGGTGAGGGTTAAATAATCTAGTCCTTCAATACCGAACTTATTTTAGCCCTGCTTTTTGCCTGTGAAACTGTGTCCTCAAAGACGCCGAGATTGCTCCTTTTCTACCAGATAGTCAACCAGTTCACCCTCTGTAGCGTAGCTCTTAGCAAATACCACAGACCTGTTGACAATGCCTAATATGAAAGCAAATATCAGCACTACATTAATAAAAACGATAAGATTATTTTTATCATCTCTAGCCCTCTTTAATTCAAATTGTATTCTGTTATTTTTCCGTTACCATCCTATTTTATGTACCTATATAATCATCATAAGGCTCGATATAAAGGCAGTTTCTCAGGATATGTTGCTGCAATATTGAACTTGTTGTTCTTAGAAAATATTCTGCATGCCAGGTCTGTAATCACTATTACCTCCAGATCATTTTGATATTTGACCGGTAAAGTTGATTACCTCCGCTCCAGTAAGATTTCAGAATCATACTTAGCTATGTTTGTATTCTCTGTAATCTCTCCTTTTCATTTTAGCTCGTTTACAAATACATTGCCAAACGAAATGCCTTCCTCATTAGCAAAAGGCTGAAGCTAATAACCACACGGGTTATAAAGATTCCTGCTGCAATTGTCAGCATCTTTAATGAATTCTCAATTTCCTCCTTATTCCATAAAGTACAGGTACACAGGCTTTGCAAGGATATGCTCCTTTATGGCACATTCCTCCATAGAAGAATATACGCTAATACCGTTTTCATCGGATGACAAATGACTGCAAAGATAGTTACTATGATATATGGTCTGCCTCATAAAAAGTATATTCTCTCTGTATTGTTTGCTCTAACTCTGTATACATCCCTTAGTATATTTTGAGTAATTACCTCTTTTAGGGAGTAAGGACAGAATATCTTTTTCGGACCTGTCTAAGTACTCACTTAATACTATCTGCCTTTTCAGTTTTCCGACAAATCTTCCTTGGTGCCATATAACTCTTTCTTGATATGCTCTTCTAACATGAGCCTTCACTCAAAATCATATTTTTGACAATCTGAAATCATCTTGTGCATCTGAAGCCCTGACTTTGCTATCTCCATCATTTTTATTTTTAGCTATAAAGTCCTCTCTCTGTATCAGTACTGCGTAAGTTTCCACTATCCTGATAGTGCAGAGGACAATCAAAAAGACAGAAATAAGCGAACTAACCTTTAATATATTCGTTTTCTATCATCTCCCATCTCTATTGTTTTCTTTGGAAATATGTTTAACAACCTCTCTGTCCCTGATTATCAGACATATTTCATCGCCGATTTTTCATCCTGTATTTTGGAAGAGGTTTTAGAGCTCCTTAATCTCATGCGTCGAAAACATCAACATAGAATTCTCTGCTGTCCACAACCTCCCCATTCTCTACTACAGGTCTTATCGCTCTAGTGAACAAGGTTAAGCTCTTTACTGCCTCTGATTTTTGACATATTCAGGTAAAAATTGTCAAGTTCCTTTCTGTCTATATAACCTGCATACTTTTACCTTGTCTATGAATCTGTCGGTAACATTCATAACGTGAATGCTTCAAGAGCTTTAAGTCCTCATTTCCATAATGTAAACAGGCAGATAAATATCAGTATAAAACCAATTACTATACTCCAAAAATTTTGCCAAAAACCTCATACTAAGCTCCACCTTCAATACCCTTAACAATTTTGCTAAAATAAAGCTTCATACAATAATATCTGGCTGATGCCAACAACAAACAAAACCAAATACCCTGTTTTTCTAAGTAACTCAAGTACTTTTAACATAGGCGCTCTAATGTTCCTGCTGTATAAAGGTTAATCTGTCAACACTTCCGTCATCTTTATACTTTACCTATCCTATAAAATTACCATATTGGTACATTGTTGGTCAGCCAATTGGTTGTCTCAACCTTTAATCCACCTGGAGCACCTGCCTTGGTATCGTTAGTAACCACATAAATATTGGTTTTCCCCTTAAGTCTCTTTGCAGTCCTTATTACCTCATTACCTGATAAAGTCAGGCCATTGTAAACACTCAATTCCTCCGTTACCCATTTCAGTGGTATATTCACCCATCTGATTGATTCCCTGTGCCGCTATGTCCTTAGCCTCCTCGTTTACAAAGAATGCAATGCTTATAACTATACAGGTTATAGTACGCCTGCTGCCAATGTTAGTCCTTTTTAATCCATTACTCATATTAACCTCTTCTCTCTTAACTATAATTAACTTAATTTCACTGTTATGTCTAAAAAGATTCCTTACGCTTATTACCATAAACGGTGCTATCATATATGCACTACCGACAGCATAAACGGCAGATATAAAATAGTGAAATAATTGTCTCCTTTTTCCTGACTATAAGCTCCTGCTCCTGCCTCCTCTTGCATCATAGTAATCTCTTCTTGAAAAGCAAATCCTTAAAGGCTTCGCTTTATACCTATTTTTGTCACTTGCACAAGATCATCTATGACGTTGATAAAGCTCGTAGTCTTCCACTATCTCGAAGTAAATCTAGCGCTTCTATCATTCATCATCAGTTCATCTATGCAGGTTGAAACACTATCATAAAAATGAGGTAAAGTTCTCTATCCAAAAGCAGTATTTCCTCCACTGTCATCCCTATAACTCCGGCGAGAGATATCGTCATCAGCCTTACCTGTCCTATTTCCTCCTCAAGCATAGCTTCATAAAACATGCCATCTATTACCGACTTAGGTGAGGAATAAAACTCATACAAAAGTATCAGATGGCAGGAATCATTAAAACTAAAGATAATTGCCTAGATTATCCAAACAAGTCCTATAACAAAACTGCCTCATGAACAAATCCTTAACAAAATGAAAATGTTGATGAGTCCGGAAAAATGTATCAAACTATATTGGCGTTAATTCTTACTGTAAGTCTTATCAAAAAGCCATTAAAGCCCTTTTATTAACCAGCTAATTTCCATAATTCCAGATAAAAAGCAGTGTGATCCCATCACATCTTATTTCCTGCATCTTTTCAATATAACAAATATAATGTTATAGCAGACAGGCTGCCTTGTCACACTTCCCTTAAATCCGTTATAAAACTCCGTTAACCTTCAACCTGAAGATTGCCCATCTTTCCATAATAGGAAAGGCTTTATAAGAGCAAAACGAGATAGCGAAGGACTGCGCTGAATATAAAGTCCTCTCTTTCCCATTTTAAGGGTCAGAGTCAATGTTCTTTTGCAATTCATCAATGTTTGAAACAAAGTATTGTCATTGTCCACTTATTGCATTGGCAAATTGCAGTAGATAAATAAAAACCTATTGGGGACGCATCCTGTACCTTTCAGGTACGCCATCTCCATCCATTGCTTCCTCTATCAGTCCCAGATGAGTTTAAGCTCTCACCTGCGCTGAAAATGCTGCGAAAAAGCCTCCTCACATCATTAAAACGGTAGTATTCTCTTCTAAGCTCATTTAAGTATGAAGATAACTGCCTCAGTATCGTCTTTTTCTGCTTTCTCTTCCATTTTACAAAGCTGTCTTTGCTAGGTGGCTCCACCTAGCATAATTGCAATAGGAAGATACTTGATATCAGCAATGGAAAAGTCAATCCTGCTATGAAGAACGCCTTAAATAGGTTTAATAGGAGAACCCTGGCTGGTAATTTCCCATTCCATAATTATCAAATGGAAGGTATCTTCCAACTTCGTATTCTGTCTTACTTATTAATATTCTTTAAGGTGCTGAAACAAAAATAACTTGTATACTGATAAAAACTTTTTCCATCTTTCACCTTCTGCCACTGTTTGATCAAATTTTTATAAAGTTACTTGTTTCTCGTTTCGGTAACCTCCCATATATTGCCTCCTGTGTCTCCCCTGCTAAGTTCGTCTTTTTAGCACATACTTGTCACCACTTTTGCATGCAAGTCCTCTGTAAATGCTTCATCGCTATCACTTGGTACTATCTCACTTATTTTATCGATATATCTTTTGCCAAATGATTCTTCTTAACGTGAATATTAATCCTCTGGAGTTAACCGCTTTGTTTTAGTGCTATGACCTCATTCCTGAAAGTTTCCCTGCATAAGCGAATTTCTATATAATGAATAAGAGCCGTTGTATCCTTTTGCATGGTGTGTAAATAGTGTAAATCGCGGAAGCATTTTGAGCGATTTGTACTAGGAATAATACTGCTCTGCATGAGTAGCAACTTCCGGCAATGTAGTTACATTTCCATCTGTTTTCTTTAGTAAATCAAGACCTTCCTGTATCCTAAACACTCTTCAGTCTCCTTGAAACTTACTAATATTCCTGCCTGGAAGCCTTGCTTTTAGATGCAGCTCAAATGACATCTCAGCTACTCTTATATTTAACCAGCTTGGGATAAACTTAACCATAGCGATAAAAAGGTGGTTTTTCCTGAACCCTGTTCTCCTGTTATTGCTATTAACCTCTCACCTGTAATAAAGGTATTTTAGAGCTTTATTATTCTTCTGAACTCTTCATCCTGTGATTATATCTTCAAGCTCCAGTATCTTCTCCATCCTGAACTTTCTTATAAAAAACTCCAGCTTTCACAAAAATGGCGGTCTTGATACAGAGGCTCTTGAACCATCATTTAGTCTCTGCCACCACATAGCCATCGCCTTTCAGATAACTGCCCTATGCCGTAGCTCTTGCAGAGATTTCTGCATATCCTCTTTATCTCTGCTCCTCCCTTTATACTTAAGAAATGACAGACTTATGGTATTTCCTATACATAGCTTTTCATACATAGTATTCTCCGTTATCACTGATACCCTCCTGATATCCCGTCTATAACCATAGGCAGCAAAGAGTCTATTATCCATTTCCTTATAATTCTCATAAATCTGCTGGCATAAAAATCTCTATTTTTCAGGAAAAAGTAACACCTCATAGCTTACCCTGCCAAACGCCCTGTTAAGCGCTTTTTCATCTATATCTCTTTATCAGACTTCATTAACGTATCAGGAAATATTTATCAATGAAACTTTTTCAAGCCTCCCATATTGCCGTATTTTTAGTGTGCTTTTTCAACTATACCTTTAAACTTATGTTACTGAGATCTTCCTTTAAGTATATATCTATGTTATCCTCAGTTATTTTATATTTATCTGCAAGCAGATTGGTGATATAACTTTAATAAAAATCTTTGACGCTTCATTACCTGAGCACAGGGTTCTAAGAGCTCTCTTAGTTCTTCTCTTTTTCAATTCTTATCAGTCTTTTCCCGTAGAAGAAATGGACCAGATTAAGATTAACCTCAAAAAGCTGCGTAAAATCTTCCTTAATCGCCGCCTAAAAGCTCTTCAAATCCATTAACTTTATCAGTTGTATTTATTTTCCTAAGGGATTTTTTTGTCATACATTAATCTCCGTTTGGGAGTCATTATCTGACTGAATTTTTATATATGCAGTTATTTTTCTAAGCTGCGATATCAGTTCAAATGTTTTTTCGCCCCTTGTTGACCAGAGATTTTTTGTTAGAAAACTTGATAAACTTCCATTTTTACAAATTCCTAGTAGAGATTCACAATAAGGTATATATGATATGCTTACATCATCCGTGCTATAAGTTGAAATGAACTTGTCAAATCCAATGTTTTCGTTTTTCTTATATCTGCTTACTAAAAGGCAGGTCTTATCTTTATCAAATGAATGTTCACTCAAAACACTACCCAATTCATCTTGAGGAACATTTACAAAAACCAGATCTGAACGTTCTATTATTCTCTTCGTAGTCAAAGTACGGGTTTTTTTCAAATCTACAAAAACTACTTCATATCTAACCAATAACTCATCCAACAATCTATCGATTATCTTATTCATTTCATAATCGAAGAGATTATGGTTGGATGAAACCTGCGGAAAATAGTACAATTTTCCGTCTGCCATCCGCACTGCTGCATTTCCTATTCCGTTTACGGAAGTCCCGCCTTCATTAAACCATAATAATAGTTAATATAATTGTTTCTGCCATAATAAATCGGTTCTTCAAATGCAAAAGGTAAATTCCTTTTCCCAACCAGTATGTCCTCTAGGCTATATCTTCCCGGAACATGATTTTCAAACAATGCAACTCTTTTCTTATATCGTTGAGCATAAAAATGCGAGATTAATGCAGCATTAGTGGTAACGCCTGTTCTAATCTCTGCACTGCTCCAAAAAGCAACGAGCATAAACAACCTCCTACGCACAAAATAATTATTTTAGAATACCCTGGACTTAAAACTAAATAACTGAGTAAAATATTATATTGGTAATCCAGCTCTATATTATCCAAATAAATACTTAGAACTCAATAATCAGATTTAATTCAAACTTGATTCATAGATAAAATAATACCCTCTAAAAACCTTTTGTAAAGGCTTTTTAGAGGGTATTATGTATGAAAATAGGGGCTTATTTTTTTGTATAACTACACAAACTTTCAAACCCAGTTGATTTCCAGTTTTTAGTATAACTTGCACAAAAGTATAGGTGGTTGTCTAATAAAACTACTTTGCTCCATACTGTTTTATAATAGTCGTCAATTCTTGCCTTTATCTCATCGTTAATAATAATCTTTCCATTAACTTCTCTGTTATAAAGGTATTCTATAACTTCTTTCATTGTAACTATAGCACCTGTAGGAAATCCGTAAAGAGATGAAACTTCTTTAAGTGCACTTTCTTCACTCTTGCCCTTTTCTCCTCTGTCAAGAGAAACCATCATACCAACTACTTTAACATCTCCCATTGATTTAATTATAGGATAGGTCTCTTCAATTGACTTACCTGGAAGTAGTAACGTCTTCTATAATGACTACCTTATCACCTGACTTAATCTTGCTTCCCAGTAATATTCCGGTATCGCCATGGTCTTTAATTTCTTTTCTGTTTGAAGAGTATCTGATTTCTTTACCGTAAAGCTCATCAAAAGCAGCCACTGTTGCCACTGACAAAGGAATACCCTTATACGCAGGTCCAAATAAGACATCAAAATCATCCCCATAGGCATTATGAATAGCCATTGCATAAAATTTGCCAAGTCTTCTTAACTGGCTTCCTGTCACATAAGCGCCTGCATTCATAAAAAATGGTGACTGTCTGCCACTTTTAAGTGTAAAATCTCCAAACTTAAGAACTTCGCTTTCCACCATAAATTCAATAAATTCCTGCTTATACTGTTCCATACCTATCCTCCTAAAAAATACAATTCAATCTTGCAAGTGTTTCCAAATCATGTGATTACATAGTATATTAGTCTTCCCGCCCTAAAAGGTGTATATCACATTAAGAATATATTTGTTAAGAAATTCAGTCAGAATTTCTTTAAAAACAAAAAGCTGTCACTACTCGGTAACAGCTCTTTTATAATCATTTAATTAAGCACGTTCTACGATTGCTACGAAGGCATGAAGCACATGTCATAGTCTTAGCACCACCGGAGTCTTAACTCTGACAGTTCTAACGTTAGCCTTCCAAGCTCTGTTGTTTCTTCTGTGGGAATGGCTCACAGCTATACCAAAGCTAACACCTTTTCCACAAACATCACACTTTGCCATTACAGCACCTCCTCTATCTCCAATGGATATTTTAGGTTTACACACACAAAACACACTAGCTAATTTTTAGCAGAAACTCTGCATAATTGCAAGCCCAAATTTTTTAAAGTCGATGTATTGCCTTTGCTTATTGCTAAAACAGCTTTATAAGGCTAGCTTTCTTTCAGCAAGATAAGAAAATCTTAAAAAAGATAAAATTAAAAAGGTCTTCTATGACATAACTTTCATCATAGAAGACCCAATTATATCGGTAATAATCCTGCTTATCAGGAATCTTTAATTGTTGTGATCTTATCAATAACAGCATCACATCAATGAAAGCTATTCCTTAAAAAATTAAGCCTTTTTCAACACCAAGATACTCTAAGATGCCCTTAGCTGCGTGTTTTTCCGGCACCCATTGCAAGGATAACTGTAGCTGCACCTGTAACTGCATCACCACCGGCATATACACCTACCTTGGTTGTTTCACCATTTTCATCCTTAGCAACAAGACATCCCCATTTATTTGCCTCAAGCCCTTCAGTTGTTGAAGAAATAAGTGGGTTAGGACTTGTACCAAGTGACATGATCACTGTATCGCAGTCGATAACAAATTCTGAGTTAGGAACCTCCTGTGGTCTTCTACGGCCAGACTCATCAGGCTCTCCAAGCTCCATTTTAACGCATTTACATCCCTTTACCCAGCCGTTCTCATCTTCAATAATCTCAATAGGATTGGTGAGTACGTCAAAGATAATGCCTTCTTCTTTAGCGTGGTGAACCTCTTCTACTCTGGCTGGAAGCTCTTCCTCAGATCTTCTATATACGATATGTGTCTCTGCACCAAGTCTAAGAGCGGTTCTTGCAGCGTCCATAGCTACGTTACCACCACCTACTACTACAACCTTCTTACCAGGATGTATAGGTGTATCATAATTATCATCAAAAGCCTTCATAAGGTTTGATCTTGTAAGGTACTCGTTTGCTGAGAATACACCATTTGCATTCTCACCAGGGATACCCATAAACTTAGGAAGACCTGCTCCTGAGCCGATAAATACAGCATCAAAGCCTTCCTCTTCCATAAGCTGGTCTATAGTAAGAGATCTTCCGATTACGTAGTCAGTCTTAATCTCAACGCCAAGTGCCTTTACGTTATCAACCTCGTACTTAACTACTGTTTCCTTAGGAAGACGGAACTCAGGAATACCATATACAAGTACGCCGCCTGCCTCATGAAGAGCCTCATAGATAACTACTTCACAGCCAGCCTTAGCAAGGTCGCCTGCTGCTGTAAGTCCGGCAGGGCCTGCACCGATAACTGCTACTCTCTTGCCATTCTTAGCCTTTGCAGGCTCAGGACGAATACCCTGCTCACGAGCCCAGTCAGCTGTAAATCTCTCAAGCTTACCAATAGATACTGAATCACCCTTTATTCCTCTTACACAGTACTTCTCACACTGTGATTCCTGAGGACAGACACGGCCGCATACAGCAGGAAGTGCACTGTATTTGCTTATAGTCTCATAAGCGCCCTTAACATCCCCTTCTTTAACTCTCATGATAAAGCCTGGAATATCGATACCTACAGGACATCCACCTACACAGCGGGGATTCTTACAATTTAAGCATCTTGTAGACTCTTCCATAGCCTCTTCAATATTATATCCATAACAAACTTCTTCAAAGTTATGTGCTCTTTCCTTAGCTTCCTGTTCTCTGACAGGAATTCTAACCATTGGATTAACTGCCATTTTTATTATCTCCTTTATAACTTAGAATTAATCTACCTTCTGAGGATTAGGTGTAGCACAGCCTGGTCCCTTATGTGTCTCACCTTCCTGTTCCTTCAACAACTTTCTTCCTTCTTCAGACTTGTACATACGCTGTCTGTTCATAGCCTCATCAAAGTTAATAAGATGTCCGTCAAACTCAGGTCCGTCTACGCAGGCAAATTTAATCTTACCACCTACTGAAAGACGACAGGCACCACACATACCTGTACCATCAACCATGATTGGGTTCATACTTACTATAGTAGGTATACCAAGTTCTTTAGTTGTAAGACAGACAAACTTCATCATTATCATTGGTCCGATAGCAACAACTCTTGTATATTCTTTACCATGATTAGCAAGAAGATCCTTAAGGCAGTCATTTACATTACCTTTGAAGCCATAAGATCCATCATCAGTTGCTATATAAAGATTAGCAGCCCACTGCTTCATCTCTTCTTCAAGAATAATAAGATCCTTTGTTCTTGCACCTATAATAACATCGGCCTCGTAGCCATTCTCCTTTAACCACTTAACCTGTGGATATACAGGAGCAGTACCAACACCACCCGCCATAAAAAGAATCTTCTCTTTAGCAAGTTCTTCCCTTGGCATAGTACAAAGCTCAGAAGGCTGTCCAAGAGGTCCCACTACATCGTGGTATCCATTCTCGTCAGCATCTCTCATACGCATTGTGGAAGCTCCAACTGCCTGGTAAACAAGTGTTATTGTATTTTTTTCCCTATCATAATCACAAATGGTAAGTGGAACTCTCTCAGCTTTTTCATCAAGCCTTACAATAACAAACTGTCCCGGAAGGCAAGCTTTGGCAACATTAGGTGCCTCTACATCTACTAACCAGATATTGTTGGCTAAGTAGCGCTTATTTACAACCTTAAACATTTTTTCATCCTCCTAAATTCACTATACGTAACCTGTACATCACTAAGCTTTCCAGTTCATACAGCATCGATTTAATTTCACCTTGATAATAATATCACAAATTTGAAAAATAATAAAACCAGTATTAGAGATTTTTTTATCAATAAATGCAAAAATCTACTATATGTAGTTAGTTATAACTAATTATTTTTGAGATTTTTGATAATTAACAAGTCTTTTCTCCAAAGCTCCTCCATTGATTCAACTATAGCCATTGCACCTGAGTTCTCTAGGAACTTTCCTATCCTTAAAGCCCCATAGTACCGAAATACAAGGTATCCCTGCATTCTTAGCTGTCTGTATGTCTACCTCCGAATCTCCAATGTATATTGAGTTTTCCTTGTCTGCACCCATTTCCTCCATTGCCATAAATACCATGTCAGGCTCCGGTTTATGCCTTATACTTGGTTTTTCGCCTATAGCGGACTTTATCCTCTCCCCAAAGAACTTGGTACTTAGGCTCTTGACTGCTGAGTCTATCTTGTTTGACACTATGGCTATGTCAAAGCCACTATGAAGAAGTTTATCAAGCATATCAAGGGTTCCCGGGTAAGGTGCGGTCTTTATATCCGAATGAGAATTATAGTAAAGGCTGAAATCATCATAGAACTTATCTATAAATTCATCATCTGCTTTGTATTCGGGAGGAACTGCCCTCTCTACCAGCTTTCTGACACCGTTTCCAACAAAATTTCTTACCTCATCCCTTGTTCTTAGAGGAAAATTATGCTTGCCAAGTATGTAGTTCATAGAGTCGGTAAGGTCATCCAAGGTATCAAGAAGAGTTCCATCAAGGTCAAAAATAGCATATCTTTTAGTCAATTTCATACCTCCTTACAGATATAGCTGTCTTTTATATTTCCTTCAAAATCCTTCCACACAAATTCTTTGTTGTCATAAGTCATATAGCCATGGTGGCTGTTTTCCTTAGGTATGGAAGCAGAGCCCGGATTCATATAAATATAGTTATCGTAAGCTACGCATTTTGGCACATGCGTATGCCCACATAGTAGGATATCCACCCTTGTGGAGTTTTGGAGGATTGTTCTCGCCAAATATATGTCCATGTGTTGCGAAAATATTTATTCCATCTACATTTACAATTATATAATCGGCAAGACATGGAAAATCAAGTACCATCTGGTCTACCTCTGCCTCACAATTTCCTCTTACACAGAGGATTTTATCGCTTAGAGGATTTAAGAGGGCGATAACCTCCTTAGGATTATGTTCAAAAGGCAGGTCATTCCTTGGACCATGATACAAAATATCTCCCTAAGAGAAGTAGTTTATCAGCCTTTTTCTTTTTCAAAAGCTCTCACTACCTTCTTTGGCATAATAAAGCTCGAGCCATGAGATGTCTGACGCTATAAGTAATTTCATTATTTTTTTCCTTTCACGTGTATGTATACAGTTTATTCTTTATTGATGCTTTCTATAAGTGCAAAGATTATTTTAGCATAAAATTTGTGTGATTGCACCCTTTATAACCTCACAACCTTATCAAACTTCTCCAAATACTCTTCTGCCCAGTCGTGGGTAACTACGAGCCTTGTTTTATCTTTAAGGCTAAAGATGATATCGTTTACTATCCCTTGTTTTTCCGGATCCAGGTCAGATGTCGGTTCATCTAAAATGATGATTTCAGGGTTGTTAAACAATGCCCTTGCTATAGATACCCTCTTTTCTCTCCTCCTGACATTTCGTCAGGATTTAGTTCATCATCCTTATGTAATTCCATAAATTTCTTTAGATTTACCTTTTCAATTATATCCCTAAATCTCTCCTTATCGCCCTCTGAATTACCATTAAACATAGTAACATTATCATATAATGATGACTTAAATATAAAGCTATCCTGAGGGACTAAGTAGACCTTACTGTATAGCTCATCTTCTTTAATGTCCCTTAACTCCTCATTATCATACTTAATTTTACCACTGTATCCCTTAAAGACTTAAGCAATAGATTGATTAAAGTAGACTTTCCGGAACCACTTTCACCTGTGATAGCAACTATTTCACCACTATCAATATTTAACGAAAATTCATCAAATATCCTTTTTATCATCATAAGCAAAGCTAAGATTTTCTATATCTATCGAAGCCTTGTCTCGTTCACTTTTTTTCTTATATCTAAAGCTCTCATTATCAGCAATTTCATTGTTCTTACACAAATAAGGTCTGAATTTATCTAAAAATACCTTTGCTGATTTCATTTCAACACCATTTTCAATTGCATTTGAAAAAGCATCTGAAAAATTGGCAAAGCCTGACGTTGTTGCTATTATCAGTCCTGGTTCAATTATATTTTTGTTATTAGAAAAGCACATATTCCGATAAGCAATAACTGATTAATACTTCCTATGCTATACATCGTCATCCATATCATATTAGTAACTACACCATAATTCTTATATGAATTAGAACGTCTGCTATTGGCTTTCTCAAAAACACTGGCATAAGACTCAGAATTATTTGACCTTTTAATAACATCTAAGCCCTTTACCATTTCCTGTAACCTGCTTAAAGTATGCCTCATTTGCAGCAGTCCTCTTTATTTATGCTGATTGTTTTACCTGTCATCATCTTACTTACCAATATAGGAATAATTGTCAGAATTACTGTAGCTATCAGCATAAAATAATGTACTCTTAATAGTGTAATAGCAGTCGACTATCACAGAAAGTAGAATATGACAATATACCAAACACTCCCCAAAGATACCCAGTCCTAAAATCCTCGATATCATTATTCAATAAACTCATATAATAGTCAGAATTTTTTTCTTTAACCTTTGAAAGAGGTAATCTAAACAAGCTCTTAATTATACTAAGTAAAATACTATCTCTGGTATCATACATAAACTTCTGGCAGAATTTCATTTTCATATAGCTGCAGTCCCCATTGACAGACAAGATAGAGTGTAGTAAGCAGTATCTCTTTAACTATGCCATCTGTTTTAAGTTTTACCGCCATATCCATAACATTACTCATGCCAAGAAGAGCCTGCATTATAAATACATCCCCTAATATAGAGAAAAAAACAAACATATAGCTAACTTAAATTTATTCTCTTTACTAATCAATTTCATTGAACTCCCCTTTACCACACCAAAAATACCTTTTTGTAAATCATTAAAATAATCTATATGACAAACATATCTAATATTGTAACAAAAATTAGATTAATTTGAAAAAGAGCATCTCATCAGACATTTGCAGCAGCTTTTGTCTGGTAAAATGCTCTTTATCTAATTAACTTTGTTATTTTTGTGAGTTCTTCCATTTCCTCTATAACTCTTTCAAATACCTGAAGAGCTGAGTTGATTGGCTCTTTGGTCGCCATATCAACTCCTGCAATCCTAAGGAGGCTTACAGGATCCTTTGGTACAGCCACTTTGTAAGAACTTCATATAGTCATTTACAGCAGTCTCACCCTCTTTTAGTACACGGTTAGCAATGGCAACTGCAGCTGAGAAGCCTGTTGCATACTGATATACATAGAAATTGTAGTAGAAATGAGGTATCCTCATCCACTCATAGCCTATGAGGTCATCGCTAATCATAGCCTCGCCGTAATACTTCTTATTCAAATTCAAGTAAAAGCTCTGTAAGGTTCTCATGTGTAAGAGGCTCACCACTTTCAGCCATTTCATTTGAAGTCTTCTCAAACTCTGCAAACATAGTCTGTCTGAACACAGTACCCTTGAAGCTGTCCATATAGTGGTTCAGAAGATAAGCTCTCTCCTTGCTGTCCTTTGCATTCTTAAGCATGTACTCCATAAGAAGCACTTCGTTTGTAGTAGATGCAACCTCAGCTACAAAGATCTTATACCTTGAATCAAGGTAATTCTGAGCCTCGTTTGAGAAATAGGAATGCATAGCATGTCCCATCTCATGAGCCAAGGTGAATACATTGTCAAGGGTTCCGTTAAAGTTAAGCAGAACAAAAGGATGTACCCGTAAACACCTGAAGAATAAGCTCCATTACGCTTGCCCTCATTCTCCACTACATCTATCCAACGCTCCGCAAATGCCTTTCTTATAAGGTTTACATAGTTGGTGCCAAGAGGCTCAACAGCCTTAAGAACCAACTCCTTAGCCTCTTCTATAGTATACTTTGCATCATAGTCCTTAACTATAGGCACATAGATATCGTACATATGAAGCTCATCAAGTTCTAAGAGCTTCTTTCTAAGTCTTACATATCTATGCATCTTGTCAAGGTTGTCATTAACTGCCTCTACAAGGTTCTTGTACACTTCAGGAGATACATTGTTGCCATCAACAGCTGCTTCCAAGGTAGAAGAATATTTTCTTGCCCTTGCATAGAACATAAGCTGTTTGACCTGTCCTGCATATAAAGTTGCCCAGGTATTCTTAAAACTTCCAAAAGTCTCATAGTACTTCTCAAATACTTCTTTACGAACCCTTCTGTCCTTGCTTTCTTCAAGAGGAACAAATCTTCCGTTGGTTATCTGTATCTTCTCTCCCTTTTCATTAGTTATCTCAGGGAATTTGAGGTCTGCATTGCCAAGGGTTGCAAAGCCCTCATAAGGAAGATCTGCAAGTTCATTGGTTCCTGCAAGAAGTTTTTCAAGTTCAGGGCTTAGCGAATGCTCCCTACCTCTTCTAACCTCAGTTATGTATATCTTATATTTGTCAAGTTCAAGCTTCTCAGCATAGAACTTCTCCAATGCAGCATCATCCACTGCGATGATTTCAGGCTCTAAAAATGCAAGCTTTTCAGATATTTCCACACCTGCTGACATAGACTTTGAATAAAGAGTCTGTGCAGAGGTGGAGGTTGTATCTACATCCCTCGACTTAAATGCATATCCATAAACCTTATGCATAATCAAGCTGTCTTTTTCATATATTTCAAGAACCTTATATAAGGTCTCAGCAGATTCAGCTACCCTTTCCTGCATAAACCTGCTAGTTCATCAGCTAAAGACTTCGCCTCTGACAATGCTCTTTTCCCATTCACTTTCAGAAGCAAAAGATATCTTCTAGCTTCCAGGTGAGTTCAACATCTACCTCACTTCTCTTTGGCAATTTATTTTCCATTGATAAACTCCTTGTAACAAATATTAGTCATTAATCTCCTAATTTTTTAAGTTCTGTAAGCACCTTTGTAAGCTTCTCATCAGCATCCTCTAAGCTGTTTCCCTTAATACCTGCATAGAACTTAATCTTAGGCTCTGTACCTGATGGTCTTACGCAGAACCAGGCATCATCTGTCATATCAAAGTAGAGTACATTTGACTTAGGAAGTCCTGTAGTGGTGGTCTCACCTGTAGCCAAATCCTTTACTATATCGTTCTCATAATCTCTTGTTTTAACTACCTTGTATCCTGCAAGCTCAGTTGGAGGGTTCTTACGGAGATTGTCAAGGATTTCATTGATGCGCTTAGCACCGTCTTCTCCTGCAAGAGTCATGGTATAGATACCCTCTTTGAAATATCCATATTTCTCATACATATTTACCATCTGATCCCAAAGAGTGAGTCCCTTATCCATATAGTAGGCAGCAGCCTCACAAAGAGCTACAACCGCCATAATACCGTCTTTATCTCTTGCATGTGTTCCTATGAGACAGCCATAGCTTTCCTCGAAACCAAATTCATAGGTTCCTCTTCCCTTTTCTTCAAAGCCCTTAATCTGCTGGCCTATGAACTTAAATCCTGTCAATACCTCAATGAGATGAATCTTGTAGTACTCAGCTATCTTAAATGCAAGATTTGTAGATACGATTGTTGTAATAAGGGTACTGTCGTCTTTGAGCAGTCCTTTTTCCTTCTTTATTGAAAGCTCATACTCTGCAAGAAGCATACCTGACATATTCCCTGTAAACTGGATATAATTTCCTGTCTTTTTATCCTTTGCATATACACCAAGACGGTCAGCATCAGGGTCATTGGCAAGCACTATATCAGCATCCTTCTCCTTTGCAAGCTTAAGTGCAAGGGTAAAGGCTTTCTCATCCTCCGGATTTGGATAGTCGAGGGTTGTGAAGTCTCCATCAGGCTCTTCCTGCTCCTTAACTATATAAACCTGCTTAAAGCCAAGCTCCTTAAGCATCCTCTGTACAGGCACATTTCCTGTTCCATGGAAAGGAGTGTATACGATTTTAAGATTCTCTGCCTGTTTTTTAATCACTTCAGGGCTGAGAATGAGCTTCTTAAGTTCAGCCACATACTTGTCATCTATATCGGCACCAATCATATGGAAAAGTCCCGGCTTTTACAGCCTCTTCTTTGTCCATAGTCTTTATATCAGAAAAAGCTGTTGACTTAACAAGGTCAATTATATCCTTATCTACAGGAGGTGTTATCTGGCAGCCATCATCCCAATATACCTTATAACCATTATATTCCGGTGGGTTATGACTGGCTGTTACCATTATTCCTGCGGTACACTTAAGCTCTCTAACTGCGTAAGAAAGCTCAGGTGTTGGACGGAGCGCATCAAAAAGATATGACTTAATGCCATTTGCATTAAGAGTAAGTGCCGCTGCTTCTGCAAATTCAGGCGAAAAATGTCTGGAATCATAAGAAATAGCTACTCCCTTACTTTGAACACCCTTGCTTATGATGTACTTTGCAAGTCCCTGTGTTGCTCTTCTTACAGTATAAAGATTCATGCGGTTGGTACCTGCCCCTACTACACCTCTTAGTCCACCTGTACCAAATTCGAGATCCTTATAGAATCTGTCCCTGATTTCTGCATCATTGCCGGCTATGGCTTTAAGTTCAGCCTTAGTAGCCTCATCAAATACCGGGCTTGTCAACCACTCTTCATAAAGTTTCTTGTCGTCCATACCTTCCTCCTATTCTGCGTCTACACTACGCATTATATCCATAACCTCAACCTCTGTATCAAATTTATTTTGACAATAGCCTGAGGGTGTGGGCAGGATTCAATTTCTACTCCATTTTCATCCCACATCTGAAGTACGGTGGCATTGATGTCTCTGCCATCTGCCTTCATAATCTGAATCTTGTCCCCAACACTGAATTTGTTCTTCTGTTCAAATACAGCGCTTCCGTCCTCATTTACCTTGTCAATGTACCCATAATACTTACATCCTGTCACATAGGTGTTGTTATCATATATCTGTGAGTCACTGTCAGGCTTATCAAAGAAAAAGCCTGTAGTAAAATTACGATAGGTGCATTTTTTAATCTCTTCAGCATACCAGCCTTTGTTTGCCTCATATAATGCAGCTGACTCAAACCAGTCATCAATAGCCTTTCTATAAGTTCTGGCTACTGTAGCTACATACAGAGCCGTCTTCATACGGCCTTCTATCTTAAAGCTGTCTATAGCCTGCCTTTACAAGCTCAGGCACATAGTCTATCATACAGAGGTCTTTAGAGTTAAATATATAGGTTCCTCTTTCATTTTCCTCTATAGGCATATATTCGCCCGGTCTGTTCTCCTCCACAACATGGTACTTCCACCTGCAAGGGTGGGTACAGGCTCCCTGATTGGCATCTCTTCCCGTCATATAGTTTGAGAGGAGGCACCTTCCGGAGTATGCCATACACATAGCTCCGTGAACAAAGGTCTCTATTTCCTTATCCGCAGGTATATGATTTCTAATCTCTGCAATTTCTGCAAGCGATAGCTCTCTTGCAGACACTACTCTGGTAGCACCAAGTCCGTACCAGAAAATTAAAATCCGCATAATTAACATTGTTTGCCTGTGTACTTATATGAATATCTATCTCAGGTGCTATCTCTTTGGCAAGCATAAATACGCCCGGGTCTGAGATTATGATTGCGTCAGGCTTAATCTCTTTAAGCTCTTTAAAATACTCTCTAACACCCTCCAAATCTTTATCATGGGCTGTGATATTGGCTGTAACAAAGACCTTCTTTCCTTTTTCGTGAGCATATCTAATACCTTCTGTCATATCCTCCTTAGAGAAATTCTTTGCCTTAGCTCTTAGTCCGTACATCTCACCGCCAATGTATACAGCATCAGCGCCATATTTTATTGCAAGCTTAAGCACTTCAAGACAGCTTGCAGGGATTAACAGTTCCGGTTTTTTTATAACTAAATTTCCTTCCATCTAATCTTCCATTCTAATTTACTTTTTAACAGATACTGCCATGCCATCTCCCGTTTCAAGAAGCATGGTCTCTAGCTCTTTGTCTGTAGCGAGGACATTTACATACTCTCTCATTCTTTGGTGAATTGTTCTCTCTCTCCTAACTACAGTATATCTTGAATCAAGAAGTCTTCCCTCCTGAAGCATAGTTATCCGTAATGAGTATTCCTCTTTGGAGATAGGAGCTTTTTAATATTATCAAAAAAATTGATATACTGTCCTTTTTGCAGCATCCATAAATATGAAGTCGTACTCATTGCCATTTGCCACAAGTTCAGACAAGACATCATGAGCATCCCCCTTTTATAAGGGTTATCTGACCCATTCTTATCATATTTCTTGAAAAGTTCTCTTCTGCCTTTACTGCTCTTTCTTCCATTCTTTCAATGGTAGTTATTTTAGCTTTTTTACCAATATGACTCAAGCATAAAGTAATGCTGAAAAACCTGTAGCAGTACCTACTTCAAGTATATTTACAGGTTTTTTTAGCTCCAGCATAAATCTAATGAGGCGTTCTCCTCCCTTTCTTATAATGGGAATGCCTTCTTTAATATTCTCTAACTCTAAGTCCACAAGATGTTTTTGGCAGGCATTCAGGCAGACTTTCTAAAAAGCTCTCAAATCTCTCATGCTCCACCATTATTTATTTTTCTCCGTAGTCTTATCTTTGGTTTTTTCGGTACTCTTTTTTTACGTCCTTGTCTGTGGACTTTTCCGTAACCTTACTCGGAGTAGTTATAACCTTAAAAATAGCATCATAATCCATATCACTGCTTACAGTATAGGTTCCCGGTAAGATATTCTGCTTGGTTAGCTTTGCCCTCAAATAAAATGAATACTTGTTGGCTATAATCTTCTTTGCATCCAAAAACCTCTGCTATATCCATAGTTGATTCGCCCTTGTTTTATAACAAGTTCAGTAGTATAACCTGAATTCTTGGTAACAGAGACGGAACCAAACACCTGATAAGCAAAATTATAGGCATAATGACTTGTTTTAACTACCAGATAGATTATTACCAAGTAAAATATAATATTCAGAAAGATATGTATAACCGCGCCCAAATATATTTAGCACGATTCTTTCTGTTCTTCTACTTGTAGCCAACAGGTCACCTCCATACATTAATACTCAATATCAGCAATGATAGTAATAATCATAGGAGAACGCTTAGTCTGTTTCCATATAAAGTCACTTAGAGCATCCCTGATTTCATTTCTGATTTTGTTTCTTTCAGTTATCCCCTTATCCTGACACTTAATCAAGGCATCATTTACTGTATGCAGGGCTTCTTTAAGAATTGTATCTGATTCTTTTACATAGATAAAGCCCTTGGTCACGATTTCTGCGTCAGACATCAAAAGGTTGCTGCCCTTTCTCCATTGCAAATGTAACTATTACAAGTCCATCCTCAGAAAGCTTCTGTCTGTCCCTCATTACTGAGTTACCTACATCACCTATGCCAAGTCCGTCTACCATTATTCCCTTACATTCTACCTGGTCTATGACCTTCCCGCTATCTTCCTTAAGCTCAAGAACATTGCCATTCTTTAAGATAAAGATATTATCCTTTGGTATACCCATCTCTTCAGCAAGTTCAGCATGGCGGACCAGATGTCTATACTCTCCATGGATAGGAATAGCAAACTTAGGCTTAATAAGCGAATACATAAGCTTGATTTCTTCCTGACAGGCGTGTCCTGACACGTGTGCATCCTGGAAAATAACCTTGGCTCCTTTTAGGTAAAGCTCATTTATAACCCTGGATACAGATTTTTCATTTCCGGGTATCGGAGTTGAGCTAAATACTATGGTATCTCCCGGCTTTATGCTTACTTTCTTGTGTATAGAAGCAGCCATCCTGGAAAGTGCAGCCATAGCCTCTCCCTGACTGCCTGTAGTAATAAGCACAATCTGTTCATCAGGATAGTCCTTCATCTGGTCAATATTTATAAGAGTAGTTTTCCTTGAGATTGATGTAGCCTAGCTCTCTCGCAATGGAAATAATATTGACCATGCTTCTTCCGTCTACAACTACTTTTCTGTTAAAATTCTCTGCTGAATTGATTATCTGCTGAACCCTGTCCACATTGGAAGCAAAGGTTGCAACTATAATCCTGTTATTCTTATTTTCCGAAAAAATACTGTCAAAGGTTCTTCCTACAGACCTCTCGGACATAGTAAATCCAGGCTTTAAAACATTGGTAGACTCACACATAAGTGCAAGAACTCCCTTACGGCCTATTTCTCCAAATCTCTGCAAATCAATAGGGTCTCCGAATACAGGAGTATAGTCTACCTTGAAGTCTCCGGTATGTACAATAATCCCAACCGGAGAATATATTGCAAGCGAAGCCGCATCACTGATGCTGTGGTTAGTCCTTATAAATTCAATCCTAAAACAGCCCAGATTGATGGACTGTCCGTATTTAACTATCTTACGCTTGGTAGTCTTAAGCATATTTTTTTCGCTTAACTTACTCTCAAGTATAGCAACTGTAAGCCTTGTTGCATACACAGGTACATTGATATCCTTTAAGATATAAGGAAGTGCACCTATATGGTCTTCGTGACCATAGTGTAATAACAAAAGCCTTTTTACTTTATCAATATTCTTTTTTTAAATAATTTACATTTGGAATGACACAGTCAATTCCAAGCATGTCGTCCTCAGGAAATGACATACCGCAATCAACAACAATGATGCTGTCTTCGTATTCAAAAGCGGTTATATTCATTCCAATATGTTCAAGGCCTCCCAAGAGGTATAATCTTTAAGACCATTCATAGGCTTCTTTTACTCTTTATTAGTCTTTCTTGGCTTTAATCTCTCTTGAGTTTTTCCTTTGGCATCTTTGAAATAGCAGGAAGCTTTTCAATCTTAATTTCCTCTTCAGTAAGTTTAGCCTTCTTTCTGCTGTTTATCGCAGACTTAACTGTTTTCTTTCGCTGCACTTACATTTCCATCAGCCTCTTTTTAGTTTTTCTGTATCTGCTTGTAGCTTTTCCTATGCTTTCAACAAGCTTTTCCAAATTTTTTTGTCATTATTATATATCCGACATTTGTCCTCCTTAACTTTAGGAGTAAATCAGTCCTGTATACCCAGCTTCTCTGACAATCCTTACAATAGCCGTACAGTTTAACCTCATGGTTAACAACCTTAAATCCCTGTCAGCTTTATTAATCTCATTTTCAAGAGGTTCCATAAAAGTCCTTTTTCAAATGAAAATACACGATTACAGTTCAGGCAAATCAAGTGGTGATGCCTATGTCCGCTTGGAGACGACTTTTCCTATCTCATATCTGGTAAATCCGTCATCAAGACTGAGTTTGTCTATAAGTCCCATATCTGATAACAGCTGTATGGTACGATAAACTGTTGCCAAGCCAATATCAGGATGGTCGTTCCTTACCAAATCAAAAATCTCTTCTGCAGTAAGGTGTTCATCCACTCTTTGCTGCAACACTTCAAGGACAGCCAATCGCTGCCCTGTAACTTTTCAATCCGTTTGACTTAAGTAATGCCTTAAATTTCTCATTTCCCTTTTTCGTTTTTGCATAGGCTCACCTATTCCCTCAGGTTCTGATATACTTCGTTTACAATTATTCTTCGTCTATTTCAAAATCCACGTCATCCATCATTTCTTCAAAAACTTTAGATACCGTGAGTATTTCCTTTTCATCCTCAACAACCTTATACAAAACGTCTTCTCCGTCCTCGGATACTGCTTCTTCCTTGATGATAAATACATCAACTGTGGCATCATCATCTTCCAGATCTTCAATCTCTGCATCTGATACAAGGAGATAGTTCACCCCTGCAAGTCTTGTCTGGCAGAGTACGGTTAACTCCTCATTTTCGCCGTCTTCATCAACAAAATCAATAGTTCTTAATTCTTCATTCTCTAACATAGTTTCTCCATTTCTTAGTTTTAATTTTTTTATTTGAATTCATATAATCTTCCAATATAAAAGCAGCGGCGACCTTATCAACTATTTTTTCACGCTCTTCACGCTTAAGTCCTGCTTCTATCATCACTTCATGGGCACTTACCGTCGTAAGCCTCTCATCCCATAGTATAACTTCTATTCCGGTTCTTTTTGCAAGTTTTTCGGCAAATTCTTCAGAAAGCTCACATCTTTTGCTAACAGAGCCATCCATATTTTTCGGATAACCTAATACTATCTTTCCCACCTCATACTCATGTGCAAGCTCTGTAATCCTGGCAAGAGTCTGTCTTAGCTTATTTTCTTCTTTTCTTCTAATGACTTCAAGTCCCTGTGCCGTAAGTCCAAGTCCATCACTAACAGCCACTCCACAGGTCTTTGAACCCAAATCAAGGCCCATTATTCTCATTATCTCTTGCCCATAAACATAGACTTCTTACCTGTTTGGGTAAAAGCTTCTATATAACTCTCCATAAGCTCTTCTACAAGTTCATCTCTTTCAACCTTCATTATCATACTTCTTGCGTTGTTATGATTGGTAATGTATGTAGGGTCTCCAGACATAATATACCCAACGAGCTGATTGACAGGGTTATATCCCTTTTCATTGAGAGCCTCATAGACCTTTTTCAGTACATCTCCTACTTCGATCTCAGGAGCTAAACTGTCACTTCTTTAAAATACTGTGTATTATTTAAACTCGGCACTGGTTTCTCTTCCTTCCAAATAAATTATATTGTGGGTGTCAAAAGATAATAAATTCTCTTGCAAGCAAGCCCCAATCGAATTTTTATACTTTTGACACTTGTATCATAAATTCAAATTAGACTTCATTTTAATTTTAATATAAAAAAAGATATATTTCAAGTGTCGTTTTTATCAACAATATCAAAGCAGTACATACATTGAAGAGTTTATGTGAACTTGAGATTGCTTTACTTCGACACTTTACCATTCATTCTAGCACTTAGGCTTATACATAACCTCATTGATTGTAGATACTGTAACAAAGGCATCAGGATCTGTTCTTCTGATGTACTGCATAAGTATACCATATTCTCTCTTGTTTACAATAGCGACAACTTCTTCGTGTTCTTCATTGTTATAGGCTCCGATTACCTTGTAAAGGGTGGCTCCACTATGCATATTTTTAAGGATGTATTTTTTAATCTCCTCATTCTTGCGTGAAAGAATACAGACCTTCTTCTTGATATTGGTACCAAAAAGGAAGTAATCAAGTATGATCCCATTTAAATAGGTTCCAAGCACACTAAGCACAACTGTTTTCGTATCATAAGCAAAAACAGCGGAGAGCGAAACTAACATTCCGGCTATAGACATTGCCTTGCCCTTGTCTATATGAAGATATTTATTCAGTATTTTGACAATGATGTCAAGTCCACCGGATGAAGCATTATGGTTAAATAACAGACTTAACCCTATACTAACGATAAAGATATAGCAAATCATATCCAAGAACGGATCACCCTGTGAGACCGTTGTACTTCGGGAAGAGTTTTCTCAAAAATACCTACAAATATAGGGCAGTATGACCGAAGTATATACAGTTTTTCCACCAAACTCCCTGCCTACAAATATAAAGCCTATAATAAGCAATCCCACATTAAATATCAAACTTATAGTCGCAACACTTAAAGGAATAAACTTTTGCAACACTACAGCAAGACCTGCTATACTTGCTATAGCAAGATTGTTAGGCATCATAAAGAAGAATACGGCTACAGCCACTATAAAAAGTAGCAAAAGGTGATAACCGCCATATCCCTGAATATAACAGCGAAGTTTACTTTTCATATTCATCCCCAAAAACTTACAAAAATTCTTAGATATTATATCATATTTTTGTTGATTTTGCCAGTATGCATATATAAATATTACTTTCTTAAAACACCTGATTCAAGCAGCCCTTTTTCAAATATTTTCTGTAAACTCATCATTATTCCAAACTTAGCATGGTTAAATGTAAGTCCTCCCTGAAAGTACGCCGCATAAGGCTCTCTCATAGGTCCGTCAGCAGAGAGTTCTATGGATGAGCCCTGTACAAAGGCACCGGCAGCCATTATAACCTGGTCATTATATCCCGGCATATCCCAAGGCTCAGGAGTTACGAAGCTGTCTACAGGTGCAGCTGCCTGAATTCCCTCACAAAAGGCTTTAAGTCGCTCTCCTGACTTAAGGGAAACTGCCTGAATTATGTCATATCTGTCTTCTTTGCTATCCGGCAGCACATCAAATCCTAAGCTTTCATATACATTTGCAGCAAATATTGCTCCCTTTACAGCTCCTGCAGTAACTGTAGGTGCCATAAAGAGTCCTTGGAAAAGCGCCTGATTAAGACCTAGCGAAGCTCCTATCTCCTTGCCAAGTCCGGGACAGGACATACGGTAGGACGCCATATCCACATATTTTTCTTTTCCTGCGATATAGCCGCCTATTGGCGCAAGTCCGCCTCCGGGATTCTTGATAAGAGAGCCTACAACCATATCAGCACCTACATCAGATGGCTCAAACTCTTCAACAAACTCTCCGTAGCAGTTGTCAACCATACAGATAATCTCAGGCTTAATCTTCTTTATAAAGCTGATGAGCTCCCCTATTTTTTCAACTGAAAATGTAGGTCGAACTGCATAGCCTTTTGAACGCTGAATAGTAACAAGCTTTGTCTTATCACTTATTGCAGCCTTTATTCCCTCGTAGTCAAAAGAAAAATCAGGTAACAAATCAACCTGTGCATAGGTTACTCCATATTCAGCCAAAGAACCGGCTGTAGGTGCTATTCCTATTACTCCGTCAAGTGTATCATAAGGCTTACCTACAGGAGAGAGTACCTTATCTCCGGGCCTTAAGTTGCCAAAGAGGGCAACTGTAAGGGCATGTGTTCCACATAGTATAGCAGGTCTTACAAGGGCAGCCTCTGTGTGAAATACATCAGCATACACTCCCTCCAGGTATCTCTTCCAAGGTCATTGTAGCCATAGCCGCTGCTTGCTGCAAAATGAATGTCTGAAACCTTATTCTTTTTGCATACTTTTAGCACCTTAAGCTGGTTTATTTCCGCAATTTCATCTACCCTCTTAAATCTATCTTCAAGGCTTTTTGCATATTTTTTTCACAATAGTCAAATACTTCGGTGCTTATACCCATTTCCTGATATTGTTCTTTTTAACATCTACATCCTCTTTCTATGTTTACATTATTCAAAAATATTAGACATCTGACTTTTGGCATGCCCAGCTTTTTGAAATATCAAAGCCAAAACCAAGAGCTAGAGCTATTTTCAAAGCTCTTACAATGTCTTTGCAATCATCATATTGCTAAGAGCCTTGTCAGAAGCATCAGACACCATCAGTTCCTTTAACCTCGATGAAATTCCCGTGTCAGCATCTTCCCTTTCCCTTTAACAGGAACTTTTGGAACAGCAACCTCTATATATCTGTCAGTATGCCCTAAGATATAATCTTCCTGCCTTTAATCTCTTCTTCAAGTAAAACCCTTTCAGAATCACCATTTAAGCTCTCAAGATACTCCTTTGCCACTTCTTCACAGATGGCTATGAGCCTGTCTCTCTTTTCTTCTTAATCTCAGGCGCAACCTGTTCACTCATTTTTAGCAGCATAGGTGCCATCTCTCTTGGAATAAGGAAAGACATGTACCTTGAGAAAGCCTACTTTTTTCACAAAGGCAGCAGTTTCCTCAAATTCCTCATCACTTTCTCCAGGGAAACCAACAATTATATCTGTAGTAATCCCCGGCCTGTCATAGTATTTTTTAAGAAGATTAACGGAGGCAAGATATTCCTCCGCTGAATAATGCCTATTCATCCTCTTTAGCACAGTTGTGGACCCACTTTGAAGCGATAGGTGAAAATGAGGGCATACCTTCTTAAGCTTAACAAGACCTTCTAAGAACTCCTCTGTGATAAGCCTAGGCTCCACAGAACCCAAGCGTATTCTAAAATCACCCTCTACTTCATTTAGCTTAGTAAGAAGCGCAAGCATCCTGCTTTCTCCGTCTATATCCCTGCCGTAAGAGCCTATGTGGATGCCTGTAAGCACCATCTCTTTATAGCCCGCTCTTGCCAGTCTTTCGGTCTCTTCTATGATACTTTCCATATCCCTGCTTCTGATGCGGCCTCTCACAAACGGAATGATGCAATAAGTACAGAACTGATCACAGCCATCCTGTATTTTTATATTTGCTCTGGTTTTGCCGCCAGCGGCATTTACTTCACCGCTGTCATAAGACCAGTCCTTATTTTCTTCTCCTTCCTTAACTACACTATGCTTAAAATCACGTTCTTTATTGCTTCTTATATACTCCTCAACAAGGTCAAGCACTGAGGACTTTCCCCTTGTACCCACAAGTATATCCACTAAATCATCATCCTCAAGCTTAGACTGAGGTGCCTGTACATAACAGCCTACAGCAACGACCACCGCTTCGGGATTAAGCTTTTTTGCCCTGTGTAACATCTGTCTGGACTTTCTGTCTGCAATATTGGTAACTGTACAGGTATTTACAATATATATATCAGCGGCTTCATTGAATTGTCTAATTTCATAACCCGCATTCTTGAACATTTCCTTAATTGACTCGGTTTCATAGGCATTTACCTTGCAGCCAAAGGCTCAAAAATGCTACGGATTTTTAAAAATATCGTTGTTTTTCACAGTTTTTAAATTTCCTTTTTATTTAATATGCATATTGACTTTTTGTTCTCTAAACCTTATCATTTAGTTGTATGTAGCAATTAATTTCAACAAGGAGGAGGATTAAAAATGAAGTCAGTTAAGATTTCTTTAAATTCCATCGATAAGGTAAAGGCATTTGTTAACGAGGTAACAAAGTTTGATTCAGATTTTGACCTCGTTTCAGGAAGATATGTAATTGATGCTAAGTCAATTATGGGTATTTTCAGTCTTGATCTCTCAAAAGCCTATTGACCTTAATATCCACAATGATGCTCAGGCAGACACTATTGTAGAATGCACTTAAGCCTTTCATCGTAGAATAATCTGCTAAATCTTTCGCCGGCTCTCTTTATGAAAGCCGGCTCTCTTTTTATTTGAATCTTCTTTGATGGATTTTCTTCCTTACTCAACTTCCATAGGCTCGCAGTTAATCACTTCTATGCTCTCCATAGTCTTTTTATAAAGTTCCTCTATTACATCATCCAGCTTTTTTTCTCATCCTTTTTCAATCTTAGAAAGCAAAGGTTTGGTTACAGGATGTTCCGCCACAAATATAGTACAGCAGTCTTCAAACGGTAGAATTGAGGTCTCAAAAGTACCTATTCTCTGAGAAATATTGATAATATCCTGTTTATCAAAGCAGATTACAGGGCGGTAAACGGGGAGGCTGCATACTGCATTGGTAGACAAAAGGCTCTGCATAGTCTGACTTGCCACCTGACCTATGCTCTCACCTGTTACCAGTCCGAAGCACTCATCCTTTAAGGCTAAATCCTCAGCAATTTTCATCATATATCTTCTCATTATAATCGTAAGTTCATCATGAGGGCATTTCTCATAAATGGCAAGCTGAATATCGGTAAAATTAACCACATAGAGCTTGATGCTTCCTGCATATCTGGCTGTAAGCCTTGCAAGGTCAACTACTTTTTGCTTAGCCCTCTCACTTGTGTAAGGTGGTGCATGGAAATACACAGCCTCTACCTTAACTCCTCTTCTAGCCATCATGTAAGCTGCGACAGGGCTGTCAATTCCTCCTGAAAGCAGGCACATAGCCTTACCTGCTGTGCCAATAGGCAGACCTCCCTCACCCTTTATCGTCTCAGAGTAAATATATGCCTTATCCCTAAGCTCTATTGTGATGAACTTATCAGGATTCTTAACATCTACACTAAGTCTGTCCCGTATTTTTCCAGTATTAGACCCTCCAATATCAGCAGATATTTCCGGAGAAGTCTTTGGCATTTTCTTATTGCTTCTCTTTGCCATTACCTTAAAGGTAAAAGCTCTCCGTAGGATAACATTCTCCAATATAATTAACCACTTCTTCATAAGCCTTATCAAGGTCTGTCGAATCCACTATGTAGATAGGACAGATGTGAAGTACTCCCATTACCCTCTTTAAGGCATCAAGAGCACCCTCATAGTCAATGCTTCCCTTTCCTGCCTCTACAAAGACTCTGCCCGGCTGCTTATATACCTTGTAGTCACCCTCTATTTTCTTAAGGGCATTCGCAATCTGTCCTACAAGGGCATCCTCAAATAAATAACGGTTCTTACCCTTTACTCCGATTTCTGCGTACTTTATCAAAAAAGCTCTATATTCAAACATTATCTTCTCCTGTATTTTGAAAGTGTTGGCACCAGTTCTTTAAGTGCCTCTATGGCATAATCAGTCATTTCCTGCTCAGTAAATAACCCAAAGCTAAATCTAAGTGTAGAATCAAGCAAATCATCATCAAGGCCAATTCCCTTTAGAGTTCCGCTAAAATCAGGATGGTGAGAGGAGCAGGCAGAACCTGAGGACACATAAATCCCCTTTTCTTCAAGTGCATGTAGGAGAACTTCCGCCTTTACACCTCTAAAGCTTACACTTACTATCTGTGGAGCTGTCTTTCTTATATTCTCAGCCAAATCACCAGAAGTATCCACTCCATTAATAGTGCAATCAGGAAAAGCCTCAAGCAAATCTCTTATAAACTTTTCTTTGATGGCATAAAGCTTGTCCATTTTTTCCTTATGTCCCTCGTATACAGCCTCTGAAGCAGCTCCTATAGCAGCAATTCCCGGTACATTCAAGGTACCTGAGCGGAGATTCTTCTGCTGGCTGCCTCCGTGTATATAAGGGGTAATACGTACTCCATCTCTCACATATAAAAAGCCTATACCCTTTGGGGCGTGAAACTTGTGTCCACTTACGGAAATAAAGTCTGCACCCAGCTTTTTAGTGTTTATTTCAAATTTTCCATAACCCTGAATAGCATCTATATGGATTAGGATATCCGGATTTTTCTCTCTGGCAATCTTTATGATGTGTTCAGCATCTGCAAGCGCACCTATTTCATTGTTTACAAGCATAAATGAGAGCATTAATGTCTCAGAGTCTATGGACTTAAGGAGGTCTTCATCCCTTATGTGGCCAAGTTTGTCTACAGGAAGGTAGGTTATATCATAGCCCTCTTTTGCAAGCACCTCCACCGACTGAAATACAGAGGCATGCTCAAAGCAGGTGGTAACTATCTTATTACCATAACGCTTCCTTGTGGCGGCACCCATTATTATAGCCTGATTGTTAGACTCAGTTCCACAGGATGTGAAGATGATTTCACTCTTTTTTGCCTTCAAGGTCTTTTGCTATCTTTTCCCTAGCTTCTTCCACATATCTTTCTGCCTCAAAGCCCTTTATATGCTTGGACGAGGGATTGGCATAAGCAGACTTCATAGTCTCGTTCATTATCTCAATCACACTGTCTAGTGGCCTTGTAGTTGCTGCATTATCTAAATAACATTCCATTTATTTCTTAGCTCCTATATATCTATCTCAAATGCAAGAACTGAAATAAGGGCCAGTCCTGCAGTTTCGGTTCTAAGTATCCTGTTGCCAAGGCTTATAGGTTCTGCTCCCATTTTTACGGCAAGTTCAAGCTCATCCTCAGATATTCCCCCTTCAGGGCCTATGAAGATTCCTATACTATTTTTGCCTTTTGCCTCTTTTACAAGTTCCCTCGCCCTATCCATTCCTTTTTCATTTTCATAGGGAATGAGATTATATTCTAGACTCTCAGCCCTTTTAACTGCCTCGTCAAATGTGATAAATTCAGAGACTTCAGGGACTATCATCCTACCGGACTGCTTTGCAGCGGTAAGTGAAATAGTTCTCCATCTTTCAAGCTTTTTAAGTTCCTTTTTAGCATCTTCCAGCTTTACTATGGTTCTCTTCATCATAACCGGAACTATCTCACTCACCCCAAGCTCTACTGCCTTCTGAATGATAAGTTCCATCTTGTCTTTCTTAGGCAGCCCCTGAAAGAGGATGATTTTAGCAGGAAGTTCAGACTTGCCCCCCTCACAGTCAACTATCTTACATACTATCCTATCAGGTAGAAACTCGCTGATTTTTGCAGTGTAAAGAAGACCGTTACCCGCAGAAAGCCTTATTTCATCATCTTCTTTCATCCTCAGTACATTTTTTATGTGATTTACATCACTCCCGGTAATATAAGCAACCTCACCGTCTATATTACCGCTATCTATAAAAAGTTTGACATTCTACTTCCTCGCTACTAAGCATACCCAGTCATTGTCACAGGTATTTGAAACCAGTCTGAGTCCCGCATCCTGTATTGCTCTTATCACATCATCTGCAAGCTCCTTTACTATACCTGAACAGACATAATAACCGCCTTCTTTAAGTGCAGGAGTGATTATAGGTGTTAAAGGCACAAGCACAGGGGCAAGAATATTGGCTACAACTATGTCATACTGCTTTTTGTAAAGCTCTTTACAAAGCTCTTCATCTTCAAGCAGGTTTCCTGTTTCAAGTCTTGCCATATCCTCAGTAATATCGTTTATCTCAAGATTTTCCTTTGCAGACTTCACTGCCACAGGATCTATATCCACAGCATAAGCCCATTTCGCTCCAAGCTTAAGTGCAGCTATGGTTAGAATAGCACTGCCACAACCTACGTCAAGAAGCTTAGAATCCCTCTTTACATATTTTTGCAGTGCTTCCACACAAAGCCTTGTAGTTTCGTGAGTTCCCCGTACCAAAAGGCAACTCCGGGATCTAGCTTTATGACAACATCCTCATCCTCTACATCTGATGGTTCTTCCCAAGTAGGAGTAACCACTATGTTGTCTCCTATTCTAAATGTATGGAAGTAGTCTTTCCACTTATTTGCCCAGTCTGCCTCGTCTGTTTCAGATATGTATATTGCACCGCTTCCCACATCCACAAAGTTGGCAACCTCTTCAAGCCCTTCTCTAATCTTCTCTATGAGCTCATCCGAATAAAAAGCTGCTATATCTTCAATGCCTGTTCCACTATTGTAGAATGCGGATGAAGACTCATCAGGAGCACCGTCACTTAGATAAAATACAAGCTCTGCACTTCCGTCATTAGGCTCGCTTTCAGGAAGAATATCCACATACATCTGCTTCTTTTCAGCCTCTGTAAGCGGTACCTTGTCAATGACTTCAACTCCGTATATGCCAAGTTCCGCAAGCATATCTATAATCAAATCAGTTGCCTCTGTTGTTGTTTCGAGTCTGTACTTAAGCCATTTCATAATCATCCCTCCCATTGTTATGCTGTTATCTTTAGTAAAACCTACTAATTTTTATCACATAAGTCTCATTTTTTTGCAAAAAGGCTGTCTCGGACTTTTTCGCAAGATACTTGAATATTTGCAAAATTTATGCTAAACTACTTCTTGCTTTGCAGGAGTGGCGGAATGGTAGACGCATCAGACTCAAAATCTGACGATAGCAATATCATGTGGGTTCAAGTCCCATCTCTGATCACAGGATGTCAAATGAATTTGACATCCTTTTTATCTTCAGGAAATTTCTTAGAAATTAACTGTCAAAATAAAAATCTCTTTATTTCCAGTTTGCAAATACCTTACCAGCCACATCTACTCCTGTATAATTTCCCCTGCCTTCACCTTCTACAACCACACTGATAGCAATCTGCTTTCCATTCCTTTCACCAAAGCCCATAAACCAAGAATGGTCTCCCTTAGTGCCGTCTTCCTTTTTGTACTCTGCAGTTCCTGTTTTTCCATATATGTCAAATCCCAGCCAGGACAGCTTCTTAGCTGTTCCCTCGGTAACTACAGCCCTCATATAAGACTTGATGGTTTCTGCCTTTTTCTTTGAGCAAAGCCTTCCTGCTTTTGATGCCTCAAAGCTCTTTACAACCCTTTTTCCATCTTCGGTTGTTATTTCTTCAACAGTATAAGGCTTCATCAGCACTCCGCCATTGGCTATAGTAGCCGCTATAAGAGCATTGTGAAGAGGAGTAATCTGAGTCTTTCCCTGTCCTATGGCTGTCTGCATCACCTCACCAAGGCTGGATGAAGAATCCAGTACAAAGCTGCTTTTTGACGTGGTAAGGGCAAATGGAAGCTCCTTATTGAAGAGAAATTTCTCAGCAAGCTTCATATATTTACCCTTGTTAAGCCCTATTCCAATACTTGCAAAGGCACCGTTACAGGAGTTAGCAAAGGCTTTCTTCAGGTCTTCTTTTCCATGTTTAATCTTGTCATAGCAGGCTATGCTCTCTCCACTAACAGTGTACACTCCCTTGCAGTCAAAGTTAAATTTGTCATAGTTTTTATTCTCACTTATATACTCCAGAGCAGTAATTACCTTAAATGTAGAGCCTGGTGGGTATAGTCCGTTTGTTGCCCTATTTACAAGCTTTGCATCCTTTTTAGGAAGCTTTGAGAGACTGTCCCAGTCCGCAAGTACAGTGTTTGGATTATAATCAGGCTTTGATACCATTGCAAGCACCTTACCAGTCTCCGGCTCAATGATTACCCCTGCTCCGTGGAAGCCCTCCAGTGCATTATTTAAGCTCTTTTGAAGCCTGCTGTCTATGGTTGTAACTACATTATCGCCCTTATTTTTGACCTGATTCAGTCTCTCAATCACCCTATTAACCGCATTGTCATTTGAGGTCAACAGCTCATAATTCATAATCGCTTCTATCCCCGTCTTACCGGATACATTTCTTCCTACTATGTGGCTGTACATATCTCCATAAGGATATACCCTCACACTCTTACCCTTTTCTTCTTTGGTGTATGCAAGCACATCTCCATCAGCAGAGAGTATCTTTCCTCTGGATACATAGGCCGCATAGATATCAGTCCTTTTATTGTAGGCATTGTTCATTATCTTTGGTGCAGTTTCAAATTCAAAATATGTGAGGTAGCCTACCATGCCTACAAAGAGACCTATAATGAGGTAAGTCAGCCCCTACAGGCTTTTTTTAATAGGCTTAACAGCGAGCATTTTCAGCACTTTCACTTACTTTGCCACCTGCTATATAAAGCCCCTGAATTACACCGAAAATAATTATAGTACTTATGATTGAACTCCCTCCCTGACTGACAAGAGGAAGAGTTACCCCTGTTGACGGTATGAACTTTACGGTTCCACCCTATGGATAAAAAGTCTGAAATGAATACATTGTGGCACAGCCAATGGATACAAGCTGATGAAATGCACTCTTGGTTCTCCAGGCAAGTAAAATAAACGCTATTATTGTACATAGATAAATCAGTATGAGGCAAAAGCCAAAAAGCAGGCCAAGCTCTTCACAAAGTCCTGAGAATATAAAGTCACTCTCAACCACAGGCGTATTCTTCGGAGCACCATTGCCAATGCCAAAGCCAAACCAGCCACCACTTCCTATACCAAAGAGCGACTGAGTCACCTGATAGCCCTTGTCATCTATGTATTTCCAAGGATTTACAAAAGCCTGTACCCTCACCCTTACATGGGCGAAGATGTAGTAGCCTGCAATAGCAGATAATATGCCTCCTCCTGTAAATAGTCCAAGAAGTTTGACATTGCCAGTGGCAAAATAAGTCATTACTACAAAGGTAGTAAAGTATAGCATGGCTCCACCAAGGTCTTTTACTAAGCACGAGAAGAAGCACCATTACTGCTGTTAAACAGGTTGTTATTATTATCTGTTTAAGGCTTCTGCTGACATAAAACAGAGAAGCTATCATAAATATCAAAAGAATCTTTACAAACTCGGAAGGTTGTATACTTACTCCAAACACCTTTATCCAGTTTTTAGCTCCGTATTGTACTCTAGCCCTTAAAAACACATAGGCAAGGGAGGCTATTCCGGTTACCGCATAGAGATAGCCCATATTTCTAAGCATGACCATCTTCTTTATCAGAAATGGAAGTATGAGGCAGGCTGTTAGTGCAGCGGCTACAAATACAGTCTGTTTTGCTCCCAATATGAAGTTTAGCCTTGTAACAAAGACAAAAGCCAACTGCTATGAGAAACTGCATATGAAAGAACAGGGTTTTAAACAGCTTTCTGTAAAATATTCTATACAAAAATGTAGTTACAACAAAAAGCAGTACCTGTACAAAATACAGTATAACCACCTTTATTTCCGGAGTCTTTAGGAATATACATAAAAACCCCGCCAAATGAAACATAAGGATGAGTACCGGTTGAAAGAAATATATCTCACCATTTCTTTTTATCACCATATACAAACTCGATAAAGCCTAAATACGCATATATAGCAGTAATAATTATAATTATGTACTTAGATACTTCACTTACTAAACTTTGCAAGCTTCATTACCCTCTTACTTCTGAATCCGTTTCAAATGAAAAAAATCGAGCCTTAAATAGTCAGGGTGAAAGTTCCCTAATCTCATCCATTTTATCAAATAGGTTAAGCGGAACAGCCTGATATACATAGTTGGTACAGCTCTCACAGTCCTTGATTATAGGGAATTTTCCACTCTTACCATCTGACTTACTCTTTTTATTCTCGATGTATAGAATATCAGGGAGTCTCTTGTCACCTTTTTTAAGTTCTTTTACACAGGCTCCCTTATTCTTCCACTGACATTGAGTCATAACCATAAGCTCTTCTCGCCCATATACTACAAACGAAAGCTTAGAAGGCAGGGTTATATTATTTCTAACCTCCTCTGCCTCTCTTATACTTTGTTCAAGTGAAGCTGTATAATGATGAATACCAAAGTCAGACAAAGTCTCCACAGCCTTTGAATTAAAGGCATATAAATTGGTATCTCCTATCATATCAAAGGACACAGATGACAGTTCCTCGAGTTCCTTTACAAAGGATATTTCTTCTAAGTTCCTTACTAAAAAGCCTTTTTAATCCTAAGGAGGTCATATCCTGAGCTTCTCTTTAGCAAAAATCTCTGATATTTTTCTTTGTTATTTCTTCTAAATATTTCAGGAAGTCTTAAATAAAGCCTCCTCTCTTCATTATCTGCCTCATCAAGCCCTGTTCCCAGATTGGAAAGTCCAAAAAGTTCAGTATTTATAATAATCTCCACTTTGTCTTTGTAAGGTCTGGTTACCTCCAATACAGTTTTTAACTGCTTTAAGTCAGAGACAACAACCTCATAATAAGGATTGAAGTCTGGCTTAGGAATCACACTATGAGCCTCAGTGTCAGGCTTCATTTTATTTTTCATACATTTTTCCGACAATTTCGCTTCAAGAGGCTTCAGGCAGTTCTTCTAAGCTCGTTCAGAGCTGACATCGAAAGAAAACATCTCCACGAGATTTACATCAATATCCTCTCTCTAAGAGTAAATTCAGTATCACCCATCTTTAGTAGAGATGAGCAGACTCTCTCTTCATCCACAGGCCTGTTTTCGGCTTTCATACAGATAGCTCTGTTTACTGAAATACTGGTATCATCTGTATAAAGAGTCAGGATAAGCTCGTTGTCAGCCTCTGCATAAAAAGCTTGCTTTAATTCTCTTTTAATAGGTTTTTAAGATAATATTATCGTTTATATCGTTAAGCAGTACTTCGTTTTTGTCCTGTACACAAAGCCCTGCCTTAACAGGCAAGCCCTTCGTAAAGTTAGCTTCCAAAGCTCTCTCCTTTTTCTTGCCATCCTTAAGAGTAAACTCATATACAGGCTCGGTCACTATATTATCAGACCCTGATTTCCACCACATCATGTGCGTTTAGGTCTTTCTCTGCACTAATTAGCATCACATTTTTTTCTACTGCTCGCAATCACATTGATAACTCTTCCAACAAGCACTCCATTGTGATTTGGTCTCGTGTTAGCCATCATCTCATACCGTTATGATTAACCAGATAGCCTTTTGTAAAGCTGCCTCTATTATAGATATCAGAGAGTTTTTCTACATCTGAATTTCTTTCGCGCACAGCCTGTGCAGAATCAAACTCGTCTCTTCCATCATTTAAGTACACATCTGTCCATTTTCTGTATAAATAAGCTGTGAGAGCAGCATATTCAGGGCGTTTCATCCTACCCTCTATCTTAAATGAATCTATACCTGCCTCAACCATATCTGGTATGAGATCGAGGGCACAGATATCCTTTGGACTAAGCAGATATGGCTTAGTCTCAAGGCTCTTTCCAGGGCTTATACCCGATGAATTCTCCCCTTCATAAAGGTTGTAGCTCATACGGCACGGTCCTGCGCAGCTTCCCCTGTTGCCACTTCTTCCTCCATTCATAACTGACATAAGACACTGTCCCGAATAACAGACACAGAGTGCCCCATGTACAAAGCACTCTATCTCTATATCTTCCTCCTTAAAAGCCTCTACTTCTCCAAGAGATAATTCCCTTGAAAGCACCAGCCTCTCTACTCCAAACTTTTTAAGCAGACCAGTAGCTCCTGTGTCGCAAACAGTCATCTGAGTGCTGGCGTGAAGTGCAAGGTCAGGAAAGCTTTCACGAAGAAATTTTAATACTCCAAAATCCTGCACAAGTATAGCATCAATACCTGCCTTATAGTACGGAAGCACATAGTTATAAAGCCCCTTCATCTCATTTTCTTTGATAAGGGTATTGATAGTCATATATAGTTTTTTATCGTGTAAATGGGCATAGTGAATGGCTTCCACCAATTCCTTTTTCTTCAGGATTGTCTGCAAAGGCTCTGGCTCCAAAGCTTTTTCCACCCTATGTAGCAGGCATCAGCTCCACCTGCAAAAGTACCGCCCTCATCCTGTCTCACAGAGTTTCGTAGGCAAGTATTTCAATTTCTTTTTTTCTTATTCATCTGTTACTTTCGTTTTTCCTCGTTCTTCTTCCTTCTTTGAAATAAGTTCATGCTTTAGTTCAAATATTTCCTTATTTCTCCTCTATTTCTTTCCAAATCTTCTTTTTCACCATTTTGTAGTATTCATCAGCAAGGTTAATCTGTAACATCAGATTCTTATGCTTCTCATCCAAATGCTTATACCCATCCTCTTTAGCAAGAGCCGCATACCTTGAGTTTAAGAATAGGGCGATTTTTTGTAAATACTCTTCGCTTTCGTATCCACTAATGGTATATTGTTTATTATTGATAATAACCTTGATATCATTTTTTTACATTCATATTTTCACCCCAACGTAGTCTACCTTAAGCCCAAATGTGTATAGGCAAGTTCAGTAACTATCCTTCCTCTTTGTGTTCTTGCTAGGAATCCCGACTGAATCAGATATGGCTCATATACATCCTCAATTGTAGCCGTATCCTCTCCTATGGAAAACCGCTATTGTCTCTAAGCCAACAGGCTCTCCGTTAAACTTTTCTATCATTGTAGTAAGTATCTCTCTGTCTATATGGTCAAGCCTGTAACTGTCTATATTAAGGAGTGCAAGCACCTCAGTGGCAACTTCTTTAGTTACCTTTCCGTCATACTTCACCTCTGCAAAATCCCTGACTCTCTTTAACAGCCTGTTGGCAAGTCTTGGAGTACCTCTTGAACATCTTGCCATCTCTAGGGCGGCATCCTCATCCACCTTAACTCCCAAGACTCCTGCAGAACGCACTATAATTGTCTTTAGCTCAGACAGAGTATAGTATTCTAGTCTATTTACCACTCCAAATCTGTCCCTAAGAGGAGCAGAAAGCATACCCTGCCCTTGTGGTTGCACCTATTAGAGTGAATTTGGGTAGTTCAAGCCTAATGCTCTTTGAAGTTGCACCTTTTCCTATAACCACATCTATGGCAAAGTCCTCCATAGCAGGATAAAGTACCTCTTCAACCTGTCTGTTCAGCCTGTGAATCTCATCTACAAAGAGCACATCCCCTTCTTTGAGATTGTTTAATATGGCTGCAACATCTCCCGGCTTCTCTATGGCAGGACCTGAGGTAATCTTAATATGTACTCCCATTTCATTTGCTATGATGCCGGCAAGAGTGGTCTTGCCAAGTCCCGTGGTCCGTAAAGAAGCATATGGTCAAGCGGTTCTTTTTCTTCCCTGGCTGCCTCTATGTACATTCCTTCATCATTTCCTTGGCTTTTTTCGTCCGATGTAATCAGTCAGAAACTTAGTACTTAGAGTATCATCATTTCTAATATCTTCCTCTGAAGCAGCTGTCGATATTATCCGTCTTTTTGTATCGTTTTGCATCTATCTCAACCTTTTACATCAGATTTTTAAGAGCTGATTTAACCAAGTCTTCTGATGTCATTTCCTCTGTTATTTCAATTGCAGTTATTGCCTTCATAGCCTCTGTCCCTACTATATCCCAGAGCCTCAAGTACCTGTGAGGCTTCTTCTTTTATTGCACTTCCTATAGTCAGTGAAATATCCGAAGATGAATCAGACCGTAGCTCTACAGCCTTCGCATTTATGACACCAACCTTGTCTTTAAGCTCAAGAACCAACTTTTTAGCAGTTTTGGCACCTATTCCCTGAGCCTTCTCAATGGTCTTAATATCCTCAGAAAGTATAGCAAAGGTAAGAACATCCGTAGACATAGACGAAAGTATGGCAATCGCAGCCTTAGGTCCAATACCGTTAACCGTAATCAAGAGCTTAAAAATCCAGTGTCTTTATCAAGGAAACCAAAAAGCTGCATAGCATCTTCTCTATGTGTAGATAGGTATGGAGTTTTATAGCCTCATCCTGCTTTGGAAGCCTGCCGATTACATTGTTTGGCACTATCACTTCCACTCCCATGCCATTCACATCTATTATCACACTATCAGCGGTTACACCCTCTAATTTCCCTTTAACTGAGGCTATCATATACAGTCTCCCTACATAGTTTATTGTCAAAAATATAATCAGTACTATGATACAACAAATAGGGCTCTATGTCAAAAGTATAGAGGTAGAAAAATCGATGGTATTCAGTGCGAAAATGTAGTTTTTCACTTGCATTATTGATATGTAAAAATGTGGTCAATTATTACATTAATGGTACTTTAATCTAGAAAGTAAAATATTTGCTTATTTAGTAAAAATGATTTAATATGTTGTTGGTGTCAAAAAGCATAAAAATTCTATTAAAGCTTTCCTGCAAAAGAATTTATTAACCTTTGATACGATTTATATACATATAGGAGGGCTACTCATGTTAGCTTTGATTACAGGTGCAAGCAGTGGACTTGAGGGTTGAATTTGCAAGACTTCTTGCAATGAACGGATATGACCTTATTATAACTGCCAGAAGAAAAAGACAGGCTTATGGCACTTAAAAATGCTATAGAAAAGAAATACGGGGTAAATGTGGAGGTTGTTTCTGCTGATTTATCGGATGTAAGTGAAGTATTGAATCTTGCAGGTAAATGCTTCTCAAAGAAGATAGATGTCCTTATCAACAATGCCGGCTTTGGTATACTTGGTGCATTTAACAATATGTCAGGAAGGGATAATGTAGACCTGATTAATACCAATATTACAGCCCTCACCCTTCTTAGTCAGGAGTTTATCAAAACGCAGAAAAAAGGATATATTCTAAATGTTGCCAGTATTGCAGCTTTCCTACCAGGGCCTCTTCTCTCCACCTACTACGCTTCAAAGGCCTATGTGCTTAGCCTTTCTACGGCTGTAAATGAGGAACTAAAAAGGAGCGGCAAGCCTATATCAGTTACCACACTTTGCCCCGGACCTATGAAGACTGAATTTTTCACTACAGCAGGAGCTTCCAAAGAATTTGCCACTGCTGCACCTAGGGACTGCGCAAAAAGAGGCTTAAAGGCCATGTTTAGGAGAAAATCCTTGGTGTTCTCGGATAATCTCACAGCTTTTGGAGCCCTTGGAAGCAGATTTTTACCTTTGGGACTGATTACTAAAATAAGCTACAGGGTGCAAAGAAGTAAGTTGTTGTAGTACGGTAGGAGGCGGTGAATAGCCACCGCCCTCTCACAGCACTGTACATACGGTTATCACACGCACCTTTCCCTACATACTTCTACATCTTCTATTATGTAAGATTGCGTGTAGTTATTGACTTTGGGTTGTATGACAGTCTAATCCAAAGTCAAATTTACATTTCCCCCATATTCACCTCTCATTAAAAATCAAATTCTATTTTATATTTTGGGATGGGAGCTCCAGGCTACCCTGTTGTCCCATATGTGTACATCGCCTCTTTTATTTTATCTATGATAAGCTCCCTTTTTGAACGTAATTCATAACGCAGATTCAGTTTAAAGTCCTTCCATATGATATCACGACCAACTCCGCCAATAATTCTCTCACTTGTATATTCATACTTCATCGTAAAAGTTACACCTATATTTCCCAGTACATCATCCCATACAAATTGAAAGTTGTACAAGTCAAGATCCAATGCATCATGATATACTTTCCCAAGTCAAAAAGATAAACTATGGTTTTTCACGATCAACAGTACATGGCACTAGATCATAGGTTCATATCCCAATATCCCTCCTTTCCATAGTTGCACCATTAGGTATAGCTCTTTTCCTGAACATTTCCTGCTCTTCTTTTTGTTAGATAATCATTTACAAATCCTTTTTATATTCTTCTTTTTGTACTATTTTTCTTCTTTGCTTTCTTCCCTTAAAGCATACTTTTCCAATAAATATCAGATATCATTTTTAATAAACTTACAGTTAAATTTTGTCATCTTTACCTCTCATTAAAAATCAAATTCTATTTTATATTTTGGGATGGGAGCTCCATACTCCCAGTTGTTCCATATGTGTACATCGCCTCTTTTATTTTATCTATAATAAGTTCCCTCTTTGAATGTAATTTATAAAGGCAGATTCAGTTTCGAAGTCCTTCCATATGATATCACGACCAACTCCACCAATAATTCTCTCACTTGTATATTCATACTTCATCGTAAAAGTTACACCCATATTTCCCAGTACATCATCCCATACAAGTTCAAAATTATACAAGTCAAGATCCAATGCATCATGATACTTTCCCAAGTCAAAAAGATAAACATGGTTTTCACGATCAATAGTACATCTTACATCATCACAACCTTCATATCCTAATATCCCTCCTCTCCAAGTTGCACCATTAGGTATAGCCTTTTTCCTGAACATTTCCTGATCTTCTTTTGTTAGATAATCATTTACAAATCCCTTTTTATATTCTTCTTTTTGTATTATTTTCTTCTTTGCTTTTCTTCCCTTAAAAGCATACTTTCCAATAAATATCAGATATCATTTTAAGAAACTTACAGTTAAATTTTTGTCATCTTCACCTCTCAACAAATAATAATTTATACTCCTAAACCTTTTTACAATTTTTACAAGAATAAGTCAATCTTAAATTTATTTTATAACTTATATTTTACAACATAAATCATTAAAATGCTTTTTATTAATCATAAAAAGTAGTAGTTTCGGTTCAACGGAAATTACTTTTTATAAATGGAAAATTAGATTCTCAATTCACCATAGGTTAATATCCTCCTCATATCCTGCTTACTTCAAATTCAGTGTCACGATAGGCAGTCTTGCTTTTCGCCTCATCCTTCCCAATATCAGGCGGATTTGGGACTGCACCAGATAGAAACGTACGCCGTTAGGTCACCCTGTAAAAAGGAAAGCCACGAATCTCTTCGGGCTTTCCTTTTTATACAGAGTTATATTTTTTAGAAAAATTAACCATAGACAACTTTGAAAAACAAATCCAGCAATTCTTTATTCTGATTGATAGAGGAATTTACCATATCAGAAATCACTCCACTTTGTATACCATATACGAAAAGTTTATGTGGCATTTTATCATAAAAAAATCTTAAGGTTTGTTCCCATAGGTATATCAAGCTTTAATTTTGTCAAAAACTCATCAAGAGCCTTCTTTATAACTCTGTGTAGAGGTAAATCATCTTCTTTGCGTGTCTTTTGGTAGGCTGCAATTTTTCCCGGAAGGTACTATAAAAGGCTCTCCTTTAGAGAGGAGCTTAATTCCATCCTTTGAAAGCTCATAATCATCCACACCGTTTTCCTTTGCCATATCGTGTATCCAACCATTTTGCCCTACTCCGAATTTATATTTCTGATGTACATCAAGCAAGTGACCATCCTTAAACTCAATATCGATAAAATCATTTTTCTTTATAAATACCTTTTTTCTGAAAAGTATTTTTATGTTTGAGCGCAACTATGCTCAATGCTGCTCTCTGCTCGGTAGGGGTATTGTCTTTGGTTTGCCTTCCTAACGCCCTCTTCAACCTTTTCTAACATCCTCTCCTTCCTTTGTGAAAAAGCTGCCGTCTCTTGCTTCTAAATCACGCATATCATATCCGGTATAACGGTAAATTTTATCTGCTAAATTCAAAGTTTACTCTTTTCAGAACTATACTGCTCTGAATTTCCAGATGATGTAGCGGACTGAACGATATGTAATGATAACACTGCTGCATTATTGTCTTTGTTTAAAAACTATTTTCTATTCTTTGTTTTAAGTTATCGTCTATCTCACCTAAAAACAGAAATTCTGTTCGTATATAAATCACTTCTAAATGTAAGAGAAGCTCCACTCGGTATGTTAATACCATTTTCTTCAAACAGTTTTGATACCTGAAAGTCCATGTTAAGATCGGTCATGAATAGATTCTCTAAAAGCTCTCTATTTCTCCATTAATACTAGGTGCTTCATAGCCACGGTATGCATAATCCATGACAGAATAGAAGTAAAGTTTGCCTCCATTTAAAACTCTCATCTCATTGTTATATCCAACAGTACGACTGGTTGAAAAAGGATCTCCATCTAAAACCTTATAATGAGAATAGGTTGGGTCAAAGTATTTTTCTTTCTATATGTTCTTTTTGGGTTAGCAACGACTTATTTATACGATTTTCTCTTTCGTAAACCTTATCAATTTTATCAGCCAATTCTCCTGACGGTCCTTTATATAAATTTTTAGCTGTTCGTCCTTCCAGTTGATAGGAAGGACTACCAGCATTAGGCATAGTAGTCCTTGTAATATCCATTGATAAACCTCACTTTCTTAGGTTTTTCTCTATTAGTTAATTAGGTTTGTATATATGTTTATTACTAATTATATCGGATATTTTCTATAAAAATTAAGATGATTAATTAAAAATTTATAATTTCCCGTTCGCTATTTTTTAAATATATATCAAAAATCGCTCTAACTTTATTAGTTATATGTTTTTATTGTAAATTATGCCGAGGTTATTACCCTAGATAAAGTAGTAGTTTTCCGGTTCAAGCGGGAGATACTTTTATAAACGGAAGTTTGACATTCAATTCGCCATGAGGGTAATATCTTCCTCTTTTTCTACTTCCATAAGATTCGAAATGCACCATAGGCAGTCTTGCCTTGAGGCACATCCTTCCCACTACCGGGCGGATTCAGGGACTGCACCCGTTAGAAACGCCCGCAGTTTGTCGCACTTATAAAAACGCACTTAACCAAGGCAGATATCTCTGAGTTAGGGTGCTTTACGTATTCATAAAAATATAATATTAAACTTAATCTATAAAATTATCAATCAGATTACCATTTACATCAAAATATGAATAATAGTTATATAAAAATTCCTTTTTCTTTTGAGTATATTTGAAAAACAATACAAAATTGAAACAGGTTATCTCTTAATACATCAAATCTAACGCCATAAGAAATTAATTTTGTGTAATCTTCAAGAGTTTCTAAACAGATATCTTTAAAAATACTCAGAAGAATCTGTTTCTAAAATTTCTTTAAAATAATCAATCATAATTTGTTTAGACTTTTTATAATATCAAGACTATCTAAGTTATAATCAATCATTTTTATATAGTTCTGTATCAACCATATGGTAATATTCTCCTTTATTTATGTGATTTTACAAAATAATCAAAAATCCATTCACCAGCTTTTTGTTTGATAACCATAAATTCTATTTATAAATGGAAGTTTGACTTTCAATTTACCATAAGTAATGTCTTCCTCATATCCTGCTTCCTTCAGATTCGAGCCGCCATAGCACTACTTCCTTTTAGTGCATCCTTCCCACTATCGTGCGTATTCGGGACTGCACCAGATAGAAACGTGCAAACGTTTGACGCACAACAAAAAGAGGAAGCATCTACATTACTATGACTTCCTCTTATATTTTAGCTTACAATCACGCAACCTACGGTAGCAACTTTTGTTTTACCCGAAAAAGCATCAAAAATGTCATCACATTACTTTATACACAGAAAATGCCTTACACCCAATCTCACTATTGTCTACAAAGCCAAGTGATTTATAGAATAATGTAGTCTTTTTCATTGTCTTCGGTTATTAAATGTTTCTGTAGACAGAATCATACTCACAAAGTACCTTCTTTAGCAAAAAGCAGTGCCAACTCCTTTTCTCTGGAACTCAGGATGAACTAAGAGGTCCTGTATGAAGATCTACAGAATATCCGTCACCAACCACCCTGATTATGCCAATCAGCTTGTCATCAACATAGGCTCCATATATCTTAAGGGAATTCAAATAAGCATTTCTTAGCATTTCAGGGTTATCAGTATAATTTGTCCAGCCTAAACTTGTATATAATCCAAGAATTTCTGCTTCTTTATATACTGCGTATTCTTTAAGTATAACTTCCATTATTCTCCCTTAATTGGCTCACAAGCCTCCTTAAGCCAAGCTAACTCCTCTCCCTCAAAGTAAGGTGAAAGCTCCTTATATACCAGTTGTGTGTAATCGTCTATCTGCTCTATATCCCTCTTCTCAAGGTATTTCACATCGATTGCTTCTTTATCGATAGGGACAATAGGTTACAGACTCAAAGCTATGAGACTGACCATATTCATTTTTAATGTCCTTCTTGCAAAGGAGCTCATTCTCAATCCTTATACCATGGCTGTTCTCAGTATATACGCCAGGCTCATCTGTTGTTATCATTCCCTCTTCAAGAACTGCACTGTCATTTCTCTCAGGAACCATCTTCCATCTGAAGCCATTTGGTGCCTCGTGGACATTGAGCAGATAGCCAACTCCATGACCTGTTCCACATCTGTAGTCTATACCAATATTCCAAAGTGGAGCACGGCAAAGGATATCAAGATTAATGCCTGTACAACCATAGAGGAACTTTGCATTTAAGAGGTTCATATGTCCTTTAAGCGTAAGCGTGTAGTCCCTCTTCCACTCGTCCTTAAGAGGCCCAAGCACTATGGTTCTTGTGATATCGGTGGTTCCTTCATAGTACTGTCCGCCTGAGTCTACAAGGAAGAAGCCTTCAGGCCTAAGCTCTGTATCATGCTCAGGTGTAGCTGAGTAGTGCATCATTGCCGCATTTGCATTGTAGGCAGCTATAGTATCAAAGGAAAGTTCAATAAAAGTCTCATCCTGCTCCTTTTCTTCATCCTCTAGGGTAATCACTTGCGGAAATCTCGGTAATCTTCATCTTGCCAACATTCTTTTTAACCCAGTAAATAAATTTTTACCATGGCTACTCCGTCTTTGACATGAGCCTTTTTGATATTTTCTATCTCTGTAGAATTCTTTTTAGCCTTCTCAAGAGTTGTTGGATTTGGTTTATCTATCTTCTCAACATTTTCAGGTATATTGCTGTATATTGCATAGTTTACTTTAGCAGTACTTAGCAGTACCTTCTTGCAGTCTTTGAGCCCTTTTACATACTCGTAAATGTCGTTATAAGGCCTTATTTCTACTTTGTTTGCAGCAAATTCTGCCCTAAGCACATAGTTAAGCACTGCTTCATTTAAGAAGATTACAGCCTTATCCATAAATACCACTGTATAAGAAAGCACTACAGGGTTGCAAGGGATGTCATCTCCACGCATATTGTAGAGCCAGGCTATATCATCAAGGGATGTAAGTATAAAGGCATCAGCTCCCTCTTCCTTCATTTTGTTTCTTACAAAGGTAAGCTTATCCGATGCAGGTCTGCCCTGAGTATTTTCTTCAAGAAAAATGCAGGCTTTTACGGAAAGTGCATAGTGTATCAGTCCAGATTTCATCTACCAGATCCTTGTCATATTTGATAGTAGCATTTTTCTTTTCAATGGCAGCCTTAATCTTATTGCCAAGTGCAGAATTGATTACTCTTCCATCAAAGCCAAGCACTCCATTTTCAGGAATGTTATCTTCAATATACTTTGATATAGTAGAACCCTCCTCACCCATACGCATAAGTTCAATAGTGCTCCTGAGAGCTCTCTCGCCTGGATAAAATATCTTCCATCTGTCCAAAAGAGCTGCCTTATCCTTCCCAACTAAAAAGGCTGCCCGCTGAACCGAGTAAAGCCTGACATATATTTTCTTACTCCAAAATGCTCTCCCTGCATATTCTGATTCATGAAAATCAGCTGTAAGCATGAGATAAAAATCAATACCCACCTCAGCCATTTTCTCTCTTAATTTTGCCAGTTTTTCCTTTAATCTTCCATTTTGTCCCTCCTTGCATTAGTTAGAGCTAATTGTTATAGAAAAAGTCTAACACAATGGGGAGTTTTTTAAAGCATTGATTTTATTCTTGACATATATATTTATAAGGTATTTAATTACATTATCTAATATTTAGTATTTTAGAGGAGGACTATGGCTGGTTCAACTTTTTGGAACTTTGTTTAAGATAACTACTTGGGAGAGTCTCATGGTGCAGGGCTTGGGTGGTTATAGACGGCTGTCCTGCAGGGCTTTCTCTAACAAAGAGGATATTGCCCCTTATATGAACAGAAGGCGCCCTGGAACCGGCAAATATACTACCCCAGACAAGAGGCTGATGATATAGAAATACTTTCAGGTGTGTTCAACGGGCTTACTCCAGGTACTCAATCCTCGAGTCATGGTAAGAAATGCAGACCAGCATTCAAAGGACTACGATAAGATTGCTAATACTACCGTCCAGAGCATGCTGACTCATACTACTTGATGAAAAATATGAGCTTTAGAGACTACAGAGGAGGAGTACTCATCAGGAAGAGAAACCCTTTCTGAGTGGCCGCAGGTGCTGTAGCAGCTAAGCTTCTCAAAGAATTTGGCATAGATGTACTTGCTTACACTCACTCAATAGGAAATATTAGCTTACCGGCTGACCTACTTAACGATAGAAGTAAAATAACAAGAGAGACTGTACTTAATTCCTCACTTTCATATGCCTGATGAAGAATCTACTGCTTGCTGAGGGATATCTGGATGGGATTAAAAAAGGCTTGAACTCTGCCGGCGGCATAGTAGAATGTGTAGCCACAGGGCTTCCAGCGGGACTTGGTGAGACAGTTTTTGATAAGCTAGATGCAAAGCTAGGTCAGGCATTATTTTCAATTGGAGCTGTGAAGGGGGTTGAAATCGGAGACGGCTTTGCCACTGCAAGAAATGCAGGAGCTGATAATAACGATGCCTTCATTTGTGAAAATGGAGAAATTAAAAAGTCTACCAATCATAGCGGTGGTGTTCTAGGCGGAATGAGTGACGGTTCACCTCTCATTGTTAGAGCTGCTTTTAAGCCTACACCGTCAATTGCTTTGACACAAAGCACTGTTAATAAAGACTTAGAAGAAATTGATATAAACATAGAGGGCCGCCACGATCCTATTGTTGTATCCCGTGCAGTAGTAGTTGTTGAATCTATGACAGCCCTTGTACTTGCTGATTTACTGCTTCAGAATTCAGTTTCAAGACTGGATAATTTGAAGAAAATATATGACAAAAATAAGATAAACTTACTCATTTCAAGGTATAAAACTGCTTGGATTTATATATATAATTGACTCATAACATTTATACTTTGAAGCAAGTATAAGGCGGTGACCAACTGCCATTCTCTCACAGCACTTTACGTACGGTTCTCGTATACAGCGCTTTAAATAGTTGACGTGCACAGACTGATATGCTGCGGCTAAATCATAAAAGCCACTGTTTATCAGTCTTTCTTTTGTCATTACCATGTTAACGGAAACTGTCAGTGTTGTAAGCCAATAGTCACGTCTGCTGTTTGCCGCTTTCAAACCAAGTCTTTGGTAACTTCCATACCCCTCAGTTTTCGGTATCTGGTTCGCACATGTTACCATTGTTTCCACATACACATACATTTTCTGTGATAGAACCATCTGTAACAAGATTGCGTGTAGTTATAGGCCTTTGGCTTGTATGGCAGTCTTATCCTCCAGCATAACCTCATATGAGATTTTTGTTCGTCAGACCAGAGATTTGCCCATGAGTTAGTATCTCCCTCATATTATTTTCGATTTGCTTATCAATATTTTCCAGCTGACCTTTCTTTACCATATCCTTAAGTTTCCTTGAATTAGTTTTTCTTTATTCAATAATATAATCTGCTAGTTGTTGACTTTTTCTAGGCATATTCTATAATCTTTTTCATAGCTTAAAATAGCCTTTTGCTGAATACTGAGCCACTTTTATCTCAATGTTTATAGCCTTATTATTAACTTCATCATTTACCATATAGGTGACCTCTTTCCGGGAAAATAAAAAGCACTGCAGACTTTTACATCTGAACCGCTAAAATTTTAATTATATAGTTTTTATTATTTTTAATTTTATTACTGTTATGACGTACTTTTATAAATTATTTGTCGCAAACTATTTTTGCTATTTAATGCTTTATTGATAGTTTCTTGAATAAAAGGATTCTACAGCATTTACCCAAAGGATTGTTAATTTGCACTTTTCCATTTTTCATTGCCCTGTAAGTCTAATAATATCTTTAATATTCTTTGCACCATCATATAAAAACAGCGTTTATAATTTGTTGTTCTGTAACTTGGTTGCAATCAGCATATATATTTGGGATTTGCATTCTTTTTAACCATATAGGAACTTTTACGTCTTCCTTATAAAAAACTTTTTTCATTGTTTAAGTTATAATACAGCATCACAATCTTCATTCATACATAAATATAGTTTCTTCATCTACAACCTTTCCCATAAGGTTTTCTGATACCATATGCTTTACAGTTATATTCTTAACCTTTTCTCCTATTTCGTGACATTTGGGGCAATATTCTTTTTCTTCCATTGTACCAATGGTTTTTGTGTTGAAACTCAGCAAGATTGATTTATCTTATTTTCTTGACTCACTTTATTTCCTCCTGTCTAAATCAAGTATTATCTCTATAGTTAATCAGGATATCTCAATACCTCTTTCAATATATCTACAACATATTCTCCTGTCTGGTATCTCCTTTTCTCTACTATAACTCGAACTGGTCCTTAGATTCAACCACATCTATTATTCTTTTTAGGATATTGAACCCATTTCCCTATCTCCTGATATTCTTGATTCATAATAATAAATGTTGGTGTAATAACTTTTTCATTAGGCATAAACTTACTGTAACTATCTGTATCTATTACTTTAAGTTTTTTATTTTCATTATTTTTCTAACCAATGAACTACAGGAATATTAATTAGAGTCAATACACAGTTTTCTCTAATCAGCAAGTATATTAAATTTGCTTGTTATGTTTGCAGCTCTTTTTAAGTCTTCTTTGTTCATTTCTCTTTCTCACCAATAAGTGCCATAATGGTTTTATAACAAATTGCCATATTATTACCCCTTATCCGTTTTATTGTTAAGATATATTATATCATAAATAGACTGATAAGTCACTTTAGCCTATTTTATACTTGTGCTTACGTTAGTATTTATTGAGATAGTCCTTGTTTTTTTCCTTGTCCCACTTGGAACTGCTCCAAATCCATAGAACTCCATCATCCCATTGACCATGATTCCCAGTTCTTCAGACTTCTTTCCTATCTCAGTAAGCCTCTCCCCTAGCTTTGATATTGTTTCAGTATTTTCACTTAGCTGTTCCCTTAGCTTTTGTCTTCGTTCATTTAACTTATGTCTTATCTCAACCATTTCCTTAGGATCTACTACCGCTCCTGCCTGATAAGACCATACCTCAGCGTCATGAACCTTATACTGAAAGAGCAGATCCTTATACTTGTTGTTGTAAAACTCGTAAGTTGAATTGGCTTTTCTGCGCTTCATCTCATCTTCCTTATAAGACATATACTGATTATATCTGTACTCAAGCTCAAATACATTGTTTACCGCATACTTATCGTGGCTGTAATCTAGAGATGACTTTTTGATTAACATACTTAATCTTAACTGTATTGGTAAGATTAATCAGTTTGTTCTCCTTGGCAGCATTCAGCTTAAGTGCCTTCGAGTTTTTATCTGTTTCAATGAATATATAAAAGGCTATATAACTCCGCCTATTATGGTAAAGTATAAATGCAATATCAGCAAAGGTGTCAAATATCATATAAAGAATAAGATACATAAGCAAAAGTAAGCCTATGATTGTGCTGCTACTGGTCCAGCCTCCCTAGAAATGCTTTTTCTAAGCTCTACCCTCCTCTTCTATGCCTAAGCACTGCTTTTTCACCTGATAGCTTTCTCAAATCACTTTTTAATCGTTTGTCGTCTCATCTCTTCTTTTTCAGTCTCTTTTAATTTCGTCAGAATTATATCCTCATACCTTTCCATAACGCCGAACTCAAACTCGGTGAGCTCAGTTCTCTTACTTTCAAGCTTTGATATATCCTTTCTTAGGTCAAGAATGTACTTTGCGTATGTAAGCAGTTCTTTTTTTGGCTCTTCAGGTAAACCGTCAATTATCTGAGCATCCTGTAGATAACGGTTGACTTCATCATACTCTTTTTTTATGATTTTTATCTGAAGATTAGACCTGTCAATCTTTTCACAAATTGAACGAACCTCCTCTTCATAATCAACCTTGACCTCTTCCTGTTCAACTTCCTTTACCTTTTTATGAAATAAGCCCATTCCAAGCTCCTTCCCTATACTCAGTCAAATCTTTCAAGCTTAAACTCTATTTCCTTGTAGCCTGCCACCTTATAGGTCTTAAGCTTTGCTAAAAACATTTTCAATTCTACTTATATTCTCACTATTTAGAGCCAATCTCTCAGTTTCTTTCCATACAGACTCAGCCTTTGATATAACAGCCTCGTCAGTTGTAAATTCACCGACTTTTTCGTTAAATTCCTTTTCGTGGCCTCCAAGCTTAAGTCAAGTATAGCCAGTAAAAGTGCCTTATTGCTACCAGTATATTTATAAGACTTGTAAAAGCAATTTGCCGCTTCTTTAAAGGAAGATACATGATATGAGGCAAATCCCCATAGCTTTTAGCACCAGTCCATAGTCCCTATCTGCAAGGCTTTCCACCTTCAGAGTTCCTCTAAAGCACTTTAAGGCCGCAAGGTATTTCTTCTCTTCAAGCTTTTTATAGCCTATAAACGCCTTTCTTTTCCCAGTCCGGCATTTTTCTCTAAGGACTTGAAGCTCTATGGTTTCAAGAATTTCGTCCTTGCTATAGAGGTCACAACCGCAAAATAAAGCAGTAATTACATCATTAAGGCTGAAACCATCCTCAACCAATCTTTTAAGCTTGTCTGCCACAGCAGGCAATTTAAGCTCTTCTTTAATATAATCTGTCAGATGATGAGAAAAAAACTTCATATCTATGCTGTATACATTGTTGTTTACATAGTGACAGATTTCCTCAATAGAGTACGAGTCTTTTATCTGTTCCATCCGGCACAAACGGCTTTCCCGCAAGTCTGCTGCTACATATTATTACTTTTTCCATATTAACTCCCCAGACTCTGTTTGTGGTGAGTATAAAGCTTCCAAAGCCCATATCAGAGGCTTTTATGATGCAGGTATCTCTGTTTGTAAATTTAAGCGACAGCCTTATTCTAGTCAATCCTGCTTCAGCAATGCTAATTCCCCGAAAATGAAATAAATCTCTGGCTGGTTTTTTTGGTAATAAAATCATTTATCTGTATACCCAGCTCATCTTCATCTTTGATGATTAAGTCAATCTCAGTTTCTGCTTCACTACCACTTTAGTGCAGGCTTTAAGAGTGTAATCTCAGTATTTTTACCATCCTTTACAGCCATAAGCGAAAAGCCAACTGTTGTCTTGTCCTCCTCCATCAGCACTATGTCCGTAGGTTCATCTGAGGTCTTGTCTTTTGCAGCAAGGCAGGCTCCCTTAGCATATAGGTTCTGCCCTCTAAATATCCTTCTACCCGGAGAAAGCTTCCTAAGTACTCCATCTGCCCAAGCATCTATAAAGCCTCTTCCTACCGCATATATGGTAGAAACCGTAGATTCTTCAAGAGCCATCAGAGATAGGGTGTGAAACAAATTGGCACTTTCTTCCTGATTACTTCTGACTAGGGACTTATTAAGCTTCTCAGCCTTTTCCTTTTTGCTTATTTTGGCTGTTATAGGCTCAAGCTTTTTGGATATAGTAAGTATTCTAAAGTGAAGTCCATCTTCCTCAAGCTCAAATAAAGCTGTATCATTTAGCCAAAGCTCGATTTTCTGATTGATAGTATAGTATAAAAATGCCTCGTCATGAGTTAAAAGAATGTACTTTTCCTTTTCAAATCCCAGCCCCATAAGTACAGCATTCACTCATGTATGACATCTCTTTTGTAACTGTAGGAAAAAGTAATTCCCAGGTATTCTATCTCGTTAAACGGATAAAAGCTATTTAGTACATTTAACAAAGCTTCAAGAAATATCTTCATCAGCTGCTCTGCCTTATAGGTCTTATCACATACCCTTATCTCTTCATAAAGGCAGGCATATTTGATGAAATCCTGTACTTCGACAATGTCCCCTGACTCCTTCTTTGTCTAACTCATCTCCTATTATCCAGTCATTTTTACTTTTTCTGTACGCCAGTCTTGCAGGTATAAAGTATTGCTCTTCTCCTTCCCCTGCTGACTGATTCAGGCGAAAGAAGCTCATTATCAGCATAGGTCAGCTGGACATAATCCTCGCAAAATGTCCATTTCCAACCAAAAGTCCTGCCTTCTTCTCTCATTATCAAAACTCCTCATCTATAGTCTCCAAAGAAAAATAGACATCTATAATCTCCTTTTTGAGCTACATAATTCCTCATATATTCTTTCAATGTTTTTCGTCTGACAAACTCCTTACATACACACTCATGTTTATCTGTGAAAATAAGCTATGTCCCAAGTCTTTCCTCAAAGAGCACATCCTGCTTGATGACTAACTCATCACTCATTATTATCTTTGGCTCATCATCACCTTTTTCCTTAATGGAAATATAATACTGTACCACTTCATCTGCAAAAACCAAAAATTCTTTTACAAAGATGCCCTGATACACATTCTTCATCCATTCTACAGTATAGCTTCTGTCTCCGCCGTTAGCAGAAGAAATGATTCTATAATTGATAGCAACCTCATCTTCGCTGTCAGCATAGCATACTACATAGTTTGAATTTTCGATTTCAGCAGGAAGCCTGCATTTATTCTTAAATTCCTTAAAGAACGGAAGTATAATGCCGTCTTCGGCAAGATTTTCTACCCATACTGTGACATAATCCCTCTCCTCATCAGTTAAAAACTTCTTCTCGCTTAGGATTTTAAGATATGAGACAATGAACAATGTGCTTTTTGTCTTGTATGCCTCATCATATATGCGCTTTTCAAAGTATTTACCTACTCTTACATCCCTCACAAGCCACTTGTAGGAAACATAGGATAAAAATGCCTTACTCAAGGTCTCTTCGCCAAACTTTTCATAGTATTCAAATATCTTATCAGATTCTACTGCAAGAGACTCAGAAAAGAGCATCTGCTGAATAACCCTTGAGACAAATTCTACATTCAGTAAATCTCCTATCTCTAAGCTCCTTGTATATCAGGTCCAGTTCAGTCACACCACCCTCATAATTGTCTCTAAGGAAGATGATAACCTCATCATCAGCCTTTTTATCAAGCAACAGTCTGTATGCAGAAGAAATAATTATTCCAAAGTTTTCTTTTTTTCCTGCCTCATCTTCATCTTCGATATAGGATGAAATGACCTTAGACAGCTTTCCTGCCCCAACCATATCTAAGCCAATTAACTTAAGCGCCTGAAGTGAAAGAGGGTATACATTTCTAATCAATACTATATTAGCCGCATAATCAGCTAGTTTCCCGTCAACCTGATTAAAATCATAGTCATTTAATATGAGTTCAAGTTTTTCACCTTCATTGGCTTCAAAGTAGTACTCTAAGAGCTTATTTCTTATAAAATACTTATACTCTTCTGTAATACCTTAGATGCAAAGCAGTTGCTACAGATTTCAGTTAGGTGCTTACACTGCTTATGAAAGCGGTCATTTTCAGCAACAATGGTAAGAAGTTCCATATAACTTCTATCTCCTGCCCTCATAACAGCTATTTAAAATAATCATAGTAGTTTAAGTCTTTCCGAATCACAATATTCTTTGGCAGGATATAGGTTTCCTCTTTATCCGCTACTATAGCAGTAGAATACTCTCCTGACACATCTGCTATGGCAACCCCGTCATTGAACTTATATGAAGAGCCAGCCGTAAGTCCCCTGTAACTATGGTAACAAACTGCATATTTGCATTTTACATACAATTTTCTTCTTAAAATAACTGAAGGCAGATAAGAACAATGTTCTGATAAAAAGTTGTAATCCTTAAATACCAGCTTTATATACAGTTGCAAGATTGGAGCTGATTTCACCCTTTTTAATCTGTTCACTTGCAAATGAGTAGATTTTGCTCCTTATATTCCCTATATATATCCTGTAAATCAGCCTCATTCTTATTCTTTATCAGGGTATGAATACAGCAAGGCTGCAGTATTAAGTGTATTATCATACAAGAAGTATAGACTACCGAGAGTTCTATTTTCTCATCTGAATCATCTCTCATCGTTCTCAGTATACAGTTCGTATATTCCTGTAAGCTTGATACCTCGCTTAATACCTATTCTATACCACTCTATGGTCAGCTCATCCATAGTTCTTTTTCTTATAAGCTGGGCGCATATTGCCTGAACAACCTCTTCAACTCCCCAGTTCTTATAAACTACTTCCAAGAGCTTAATTACCAGAGGACTAAACTCTCTAAGTTCATTTGCAAGGATTACAAATTTCTCTGTGACAAGTTTCCCCGAGAAAAAGCCATGCTTTATAGCCCAGTTAACTACTTGAATAGAGAATGAATTAAGCTTTCGAAGTAATCCGGCTGAGACTTATATATACTCCAAGCCTCCATGAGCAAAAACGGACTTTTGAAGCTCTCAGTATAAAGCTGTTCAATAAAATCCAACCTTCTGGCTAAGTTCATCTTGTATCTGCCATCCATATGGATTAAAAAATATAACCCTGCCTGATAGCCCTTGATATTAATAAGCTTTTTCTATCTCTCGCCTGTATTTATCCTTATGATCATCAGGTGCAAGCCTGTACTGAAAATAAATATAAATTAGCCCTAAATAACTTGGTATCTGTGTATTGGTATTAAGCTTTGCTAAGTTCTTCCTTTGCCTCTGCCTCATTTCCATTAATCAGATGTAAATAAATATTGACATAACCAACTATTTCCTGATTTCTCCCTGATATACAATACTGTACAATATCGTCCGTGCAGCAGTTGTCACATTTTTAAGACTGCTTGTCCCCCATACGATAGGCGTAGAATCTCATCTATTAATTACTTTTAGTATACTCAAATCTCTTTCTATTCGCAGCAGACTTTTCAGGCAGAAATTGTTAGTATTTATGAAAATTAAACTCAATGCAAAGATCTCTCTTCAAAGGTACGGAAAATAATCCTTCCACTAGCCTTTCCTCAGACCTTATATACCTCGGATCTATAAAGACCTCAAGTGCAAAATTCTCCATCTACAAAAGATTCGTTGGTTACTTCATGATTAATCTAAGAAACTTACCTCAGTAAATGATATCAGCCTTAACATATCCCCAGTTACTTTTATGTATAACTATCTTATCCTTGATAGGAAGCCCTGAAATGTGAAAATTATAAACTGTCCTGTCAGTAGTAAGTCTAACCCTCTGCTTACTCTTAGTAAAACAGAAAAACTCCTCTAACGCCCTGTGTCTGTCCTTGTTGCCAAGTAAGCCTCTACGTATGAGTTTAAGTTCCTCCTTGTCTTTTTAGAACATATTTTTCAAATTCGTCACTGTAAAATATCTTTGCCGCAAGTTCAAAATTATGCTCAGCAAAGGAAGCAAACTGATAGATGTTTTTGATATCCTCGCCCTCTATTACAAGCCCTTCTTCTTTAGTTTTGATGAAGTAAGGTACTGTAATTTCACCGCAATCGGTAATTAAGCGGATATTTCCGCTGTATTCATGATCAGGAGCCAATCCCCTGCCATCAAATTCAAATTTTACCTCAACTTCACAGTCTGAAAAAGTAACCTTGTCAAACTTAAAGCGATAATCATTACAGGTAACATAGCCTCTTATTTTTCTGTCACCATATTTTAATTCATCCTTATATCTTATCTTTAAAAGAACCGACAGCACCTGTGTCGGTTCTAACTGATACTTCTAAAAGCGGAGGGCAGCACTAATATTTCCGGAAGTTCAAAGTTAAACTTTTCTTCCGCAAAATTTTCAATCTTTCTTTCCATTAGTACCCCTCCTTACAATAGCCTTTATTTCCTATATATGATATCTTCTCTTCCCGGTCCGTTACTTACCATGGTAACAGGTACTCCAAGTTCTTTTTCAATAAACTCAATGTACTTTCTGCAGTTCTCAGGAAGCTCCTCATATTTTCTGATTCCCTTTAATCTCACATTTCCAGCCTGGTAGCTTTTCATACACGGCTTAGCCTTCTTAAGCTCGGCTGTTACAGGAAATCCTTCGTTATCTTACCGTCTATCTCATAGCCTACACAAATAGGAAGTTCATCAAGATATCCCAGTACATCAAGTACAGTGAGGCTTACCTGTGTAGCACCCTGCATCCCTTACACCATAGCGGCTTGCTGCAGCATCAAACCATCCCATTCTACGAGGGCGTACCTGTGGTTGCTCCGTATTCTCCTCCGTCTCCTCCTCTGCGTCTAAGCTCTGCCTCACCTCACCAAAGATTTCGCTGACGAATTCTCCTGCTCCAACTGCACTTGAATAAGCCTTTCACTACAGTAATTATATCCTTAATCTCATAAGGAGGTATGCCCTGCTCCTATAGCACCATAGGATGCAAGAGTTGAGGAAGATGTAACCATAGGATATATACCAAAATCAGGATCTTTAAGGGTTCCAAGCTGTCCCTCTAAAAGAACTGTCTTGCCGGCCTTTATTGCTTCCTGTATGAAAAGTGCGGTATCGCAAACATAAGGAGCAATCATATCTCTGTACCCGTGAAGTGTCTCAAGGAGCTCTGCCTTGTCAATAGCAGGCTTGTGATAAAGATGCTCTAAAAGTACATCTTTTTGTATACATACTCTTTCTATTTTTTCTTTAAGAATCTCGTCATCAAAAAGCTCTGATACCTGAAAACCAATCTTTGCATATTTATCTGAGTAAAATGGAGCTATGCCTGATTTGGTAGAGCCAAATGAGTTTTTTGCCAAGTCTTTCTTCCTCATACTCATCGAACTTGATATGGTAAGGCATTATAATCTGTGCCCTGTCAGATACAAGCACCTTTGGCTTTGGCACTCCCTTTTCAATCAAAGATTTGATTTCTTTAACAAGATAAGGAATATTGAGTGCAACTCCATTTCCGATAATACTTGTAGTATGGTTATAAAATACTCTGATGGAAGTAAATGAAGCGCAAACTTACCATAGTTGTTGATAATAGTATGTCCTGCATTGCTTCCACCCTGAAATCTTACAATAATGTCAGATGTCTGTGCAAGCATATCTGTAATCTTACCCTTACCTTCGTCTCCCCAATTTGCTCCAACTATTGCCTTACCATTGCCCTGTCCCTTTCTTTTATAGCTATTTAGCTTTTCTTCATCATAAGCCTGTCTGCCAAGTCTCATAGCTCCAAGTATGCCCTGATTGTCATTAGAGCTGTTTGGAACTATATAATTATCCATGTCCTTTAGTTCAGGAGTATTTAAATACCCGTTAAGTAACTTAGTAACCTTTTTCTGATAAGTGGAAAAAGTCTGCTCTGGTTCATAACTCCTCCACCTAAGATTATTTTTTGTGGTGAAACAGTAAGTATATAATTAACCAGTGCCTGAGCTATATACTCGCTTTCAATCTCCCAAGCAAGGTCATTGTCTTCCAAATCATAGGCCTTTTTATTCCATCTTTTTTCCATGGATGGACCTGCCGCAAGACCTTCAAGACAGCTGTCATGGTATGGGCAAATACAGTTACCCTTATCCTCAGGATGCTTATTTACTATGATGTGTCCCGCTTCAGGATGAAGCATACCGTGTACAAGCTTGCCTCCAATTGCAATACCAACACCTATTCCTGTTCCTATTGTGACATACACAACCGAATCGATGCCTTTAGCACAGCCAAATACCATCTCACCAAGACAGGAGCCATTTACATCAGTATCTATTTTCATTGGAACCTTTATTTCTTTTTGAAGTTCTTTGAGTAGGTCATAATGTACCCAAGGAAGCTTAGGTGTATCTAAAATCTGCCCGTAGGTAGGTGATGCAGGTGATACATCCACCGGTCCCAAAAGCAGCCTATCCCAAGTGCTTCTATATTTTTATCTGAAAAACCACTTAATAATGTCAGGTACTGTTTTCTGCAGGAGTGCCTGTCGGTATTGATATCTGCTCGAATATCTCACCCTTTTCATCTCCGACACAAAGAACCATCTTTGTTCCGCCTGCTTCAAGACCACCTAGTCTCATCTTTCTTCCTCCCTGATTTATGATTGATTTTATGACGTACACTCCTCATTATAACATGGATATAATAAAGGGCAAGACGAGAATAATTTGATAATTTATTATTTGGGTAGTTTTTCAAATTAAATGCAACATAGTGTTGCACTTACCTGAAAGTAGTGTTGCATTCAGTCTAAAGTACCAGTAGCTCTCCAAATCAAATCTTGTTTTTATTCCAGATATTTGTTTTTTATTCATAGGTATCTAAAAATACAACAACGAAAAGGAGTTCCTATGAATAAAAAGAAACATCTAACAGACACTGAACGCATTAAACCCTAGAGTACTTCTTGCACGGGGTTTTTCAATCAGAAGTATTGCTGATTTCCTCAGAAATCCTTCTACCATTTCAAGAAAATACAAAAAGCATCCAATGTCAAAAATACCTAATTCCTGTGACTGCAATGACTATAATGGATGCAATGTTAACATGTATGCGGTTCCAAAGACTGTAATAATGACGCTCATACACCTTGCCATACTGTGAACATTATAACAAAAAGAAACTACGTGTACCGAAACGGCTCCTCTATAAAGCTGTGCAACGGATGTACAAAAAGAGGATACTGCCATCTGGAAAAACATTTTCTACGATATAGTCAAGAACTTTGAAAGTGAACTTGATATCGATGAAAATTCTCCGAATATAGGCGGTTTATAGAACCTCATTATTCTGAGAAAGCGTACCAGAATATTCTTCTGTGAACCAAATCGCTCATACCAAAATGGGCAGTAAAAATAACCATAAAGTCTATAAGAACCATCCTGTCCAAGAGAGTTTCTTTCAAAAGTCTTACCGTAAGTGACGCTCTTTTGGACACTGATCATATAAACAGTTATGTGCGGAAGTCTTTGTTTGGTAAAAGTCCATTTGAAATAGCTATGAACGCACTGTCGGCGGAGTTCTTTACAAAACTAAAGCTTAAAAGGATAAACGAAAAGTGATGTAATTTAACTCGAAACTATTAAAACACTAATCAGAGATAAAGTAAATACCCTTCAAGTAAATGCAACACTAAAAAGCGTTGTATTTAACCTGAAAGATAAGCTTTCAGGCTTGTTTGCTACACCCTTTTTTGGGCATAAACAATAAAAATCAGACCAAATCCGATTAAATTCAGTCTGATTTTATTGATATATTTCATTATTTTTATCTAGGAAAAAGCGTTGCTTTTGCTATTTTTCAAAGTGTTGCACTTACCTTGGAAAATCTTGCTCATAAATTTTAAGAATAAATTTCTTGACCTCCGTCTACGAATGATAATTTCTAATGAACGCATCAGGTTTTTTCATAAGTTTTTCGCTATTACGGCACAGTAAACTCAAAAGAAAAAACATAGCGAGTCCGAATTATTATCATTTTTCTTTATAAGCATTACATATTATTTTAGTTTTAACATATGTCATTCTACATATTCTACATCCATATCTACTTTCAAACATTCTTTTCCATAGCAATGTAAGACTTGATATATGCAGATTATTTCCTATTGATGAAAGCTCGTTTTTTATGAATTCTTCAAGCCCTGCTTTAACTACCCGACTTATTATTCCATCACTCTCCTTAATATCAAAATAATCCATATTATATTCGGGAAGTTCACCTACCACCTTTTCTCTGACTGATGAACAAAAACCTAAATCCTCAACATATCTGAGTCCCAAAAATTCTTATGTTCTAGTCGTATTGCCAAAATGATAAAAAGTCTACAGCTTCGGCAATAGCTGTACCAACTGTATTTGCCGATGTATTCCATCCCGCATAGCCTCCTAACTTCATAAGCAGATTATTAGAATTTAAAAATCTGACAATCTGTAAGTCACCTCCATTGGCGTAAGCATTATCAACTATAGTAATAATCTTTCCCTCTGCCAATCTGTCAGTTATAAAGTCAAACATTTCAGCTATATTTCTTTTCTGCATAATACTCAGGATACTTTGATGGCTGGTTAACCGCCTCTTCCATATTGCCCTGCGGGTGCGGTGACTGCCATTATAATATCAGCCGTCTCATAAGATTCCGTGAGCTGGCAACCTGCTGACAAGATATGATACCTAAGCGTACCTGATAGCATATTTCCTTCATATAATGGTATAATGCTCCTTGCCGCATCTGTAGCGTATTTGATATATATCTTCGGTTTCTTGCCTTTAAGCACATTTATCATCCTTGATATAAGAGTAAGGGCTACCTCATCCGCTCCCGGGTACATAAGCACCTTATTCTCCAATCCGTTTTCTATAATCTCTTTTACGATATCCCTTTGATCTATGGCTGCATATCCATATTTACAGCAGTCATCCTGAGGTACTACCAGAGCATCAATTATATTTTCTTTAATAAGCGAAAGCGCTGCTAAGTTAAGTGCTTTGTTCACCTTTCTTCTTGAGATATAATCGTCAAGATACTCCTCCGGAACCTTCTCTATAATTTTATCAAGAGGGAATACATTTTCTATTCCCAACTGTCCCTTATGCATTGCTTCTCCTATTTCATGAATTTCTCTGCCATACTCTCCATAATAATCAGGTTCTTCAGTATCTGTTGAATAAGTCGGACATCTCATTATTATGTTGAAGGCATAAATTAATAACTCCGATTTTCATTTCTTATATTTTTATTATATTCAGTCTTTCTTTTAATTTTTCTTCTTTTTCATTGTGGATTCTTGAAGGCACAAGCTCCCCATAAAGAAGTATGTCTAATGATATTACGAGACCTGTCGCATCTTTTACATTCTTCCATTAAAAATCTGTCTATTTCCCGTAAATTTGCAGGACTTTTTATATCCGAGTTTTTAGGCGTTACTATTTCAAATTCTTCTCCGGAAAAACAGCTTTTGAGGAAAAATATAATTACAAGGTCTTTTTCATCTAATGATAATAATACTATTTTTGCTCTTATCCTGTCATTTTCTTTTATATTGTTCATTTGAAGAAAACTCCTTTCTCCTCTTTTTTTGTTTCAAAGTATAAATGATTTGCGGAACAGTATGTGTAGATTACATCCATAATTATTAGGATTACCATCTGCCTTGAAGCCATGTTTGACATTCCTTTGGTGCAGTTTGTCATAATCACTTCATCATACAGTTCCCCCTCTGCTTTCATCTGCTGTTATTAGCACTAGGCATGTCTCTTAAACTTAGCCTTCCTTACCATTGCCCTTTACATCTGCCGATTCTTCTGACAGATTAAATATGATTATTATACTGCCCCTGCCCCTAGTACAGATACTCTCGGTTCCAAAAATTTATTTTTGTGTGACTGTACTTATGTCCACTCAAGGTTGAGAAATTTCAACTTAAAATCTTCAAGTATCGAACTTTCGGCTTCAGAACCTACCATTACTACTCTTTTTCCACTATTTAGAAAGGAAGCGATTCTTTTATTTGATTTTCATCTATAGCTTGAAGTTCTTCTACCAGCGTATTATAGTGCGGATTTTAGGTTATTGGTAAGATAATTTAACTGTTCTTCATTGATTTCATTATTTTTCTCGTTTTCAATATCTTTTTCATAAGAATAAATAAATTCTCTGTAACCTTTATATCCACATTTTTGCAAATCTATGGAGAGAGGCTTTCTGAAACATATAAAAGCTCCTGATATTTTTGAAGAAAAATTCCTTATTGCTTTTATTAGTAATAAAAATTCACTTATACCTTTTTCAAGCTGTGTCATTTTCGCAAAGTTTTTCTCAATACTCTGCTTGGTTTCATTGTGATAATACTCAAAAATAGTTATTCATTATGTTCCTTTACCTTATTCTGTGTTTCTTTAAGTTCAACCATTATTTTATAAAAATATACTGTCCCAGTCAAATTCAAAGCACGAAATTTCCGGTATGAGTTATAATACTGACTTAAAATTATATTAAACCAAGATTGCAGTTCAGTTAAATACCTTTCTCTTACTACACTATAATTTTTCTTTTAATGCATAGGGATTAACAATAGTGCTTCCTTCTTTATCAGCTTTGAGTTAAGTCAGCCTGACATCTCCAGTCTGATAGAATAAAAGAAAGCTTTTAAACATCTTTCACTTGTCATCCTTTTAGGCTTTGGTAATGCTTTATAAAAAGACAAAATTATTGTATGCGCCAAAACTACACCTATAGTATTTTGTGCTGTATTCCACCCCAAAAGGCAGCGACATTTTAGTATTCCTTTTTAAGGCAGACTTCATAAAATTATTTTTCACAACTGTTGCAACAGCTATTTCGCCAGTACCCCATTTTTATTAAACTTCGTTATGTAAAATTCTATAAATCTTAAGAACTCGGGTATATTCATACTTGCCTTAAATGAAGGATCAATTTTTTCTTCCTGTTCCGAAGCTTCTACCTGCTTTGTTCCTGAAACATTTACTGCAAGCATACAATCAGATGTTTCATATGAGTCTGTCAAAAATCCCCCTACAGAATAAATCTGCCATTTTATACTTTCATTTACTGCCCTGTCTTCATACTTAGGTATTACAAAAGGACCGTTTGTCGCAGAATATCTGACATAAACTTTAGGCATATACTGCTTTACTTTCGCAAAAAACCCTTGCAAAGATGACACTTCCTACTTCATCTGCTCCCGGGTGAATAATGACATGTTCTGCAACTCCAAGCTCATTTATTCTGTCAAATATAACCTGTGAATCCATAGCTGCCATTCCGTACTCACTGGGTATCATCTTTAGGGATAGTCAGCAATTCAAATATATTTTCGAAAGTAATTCTACACAGGAAAGATTTACAAATCTGTCTGTTTCTCTTCTATTTTAAAAAGTCATCCAAGTATATATCAGGAATACCGAGTGAATCCATTTCATATTTTTTCTTCTTTTGTCAGCTCTCCTCTTTGCTTTCTGTCAAGCAGACAGGTATATCTCCATATCTTATGTCCGTACTTATCCCAGTAATCAGGATCTTCAAAGCTGCTGTCATATGCAGCCACTCTTGCAATTAAATTAAAGGCATGAATCTTTAACTTTGGAAACTTTTCTTTCAATATACTGAAGTTATTAAGTCTTTCCCTGCATATTTCTTTTGAAAGAGTATGTATCCTTGAGTTAATGAGATTTCCATATATTAGGGTGTCTACTGAAAAAATGGCATATTCACAGTCTGTGGCATTGTCAAATATCCACTTCCAGATCTCCTCTACCTTTGCAGGCTCCTTAAGAAAACCAATTATTTCTTTGGGCGGTCTTAATAAAGATATGCTGTCAGTCAATGTTGACAATAAATACGGAATTCATAATTACAAGCCCTGTCATCTAACGGAATATATAAAATCTTCCATGTTGCCTCACCCCTTTAATCCTGATGTGATATACCTTCTACAAAATTGCTTCTGGCCTATTAAAAAAATTAACAGAATAGGAATCATAAATATGGTCGCAGCCGCCATAAGTGAAGTCCAGTTTATGGAATGTTCATTCAAAAATGCATACAATCCCAATGACAATGTGTACAACTCTCCTTTATTTGCATAAAGTAAAGGTCCTAAAAATCTGAGAGGTATACATAAATGAAAAAAATTGTTATTGTTGCAATTCCCGGTTTTACGAGCAGAAGTGCAATACGTGAAAAATCTCTGCCAGGGCATTACGTCCGTCTATTCGTGCCGCTTCTAAAAGTTCATCCGGTATTCCAAGCATAAACTGTCTAAGTATAATATATATAACGGTGCTCCAAAAAGCCGGAATTATCAGTGGCCAGAAAGAGCCTGTAAGACCTATCTTAACCCACATTCTATATAGAGGAATCATGATGGCGGTATACGGTATCATCATAGTCGCCGTAATAATACTAAAAATTATATTTCTTCCTGACCACTTTACCTTAGATAATGAATATGCAATCATCAGTGTGACAATTACTGTACCGAGTACATTCATTAGTGTTATCCAAAGTGTATTCCCAAGGTATTTAAAAAAACGGAATTGTATTAAACACGTCTATGTAATTTCCAAGATAAAACGCTTTCGGAAATAATCCGATAGTACGGTCAAAAGCCCTCATTGTATGTTTTAAATGATGTTGTTATCATAACTAACAGAGGAAAAACATAAATTAGTGTAAAGCAATAAAATAACTGCTATGGTCAGTATTTTGCGCAGTTTTTCCTTTTCATACGAATCATTATATACCTCACTTTCAATATGGATTTACTGCTTATTAACCCATTTCTTTGAAATCTTTGTAATTAAAAATGTAATAATGCAAACTACCAGAAACAGTATCCATGACATTGCTGCTGCTTTTCCCATCTTAAGCCCCGTAAATGCATTATAAAAATAAATAAAGCGGATACATCATAAAGGGAATCTCTCGGTCCTCCGTTTATACCCTGTGAAATGTTGCCACTCTGTGCCCTTATAATAATGTATACCTGAGTAAAATACTGAAATCCGTTTATCATAACAAGAACAATCTGGTATAGAATGACATGAGCTATACCCGGCAATGTAATATTGATAAACTTTGCTATGGAACCTGCACCATCCATTCCTGCGGCTTCATAAAGTTCGGTCGGGACATCCTGCATTGCCGCCAAAAATATAACCATAATAGAAACCCATTCCCCAAAGCGTTATTATAATTACACTTGTCATAGTCCAAGAAGGATCTCCGAGCCAGTTAATAGTTGGAACACCAAATTTTCCCAATATTTTATTCAAATAACCATTGAGCGGATCAAACACCCATACCCATATCATGGTCGATGCTACTACCGGAACTACTGATGGTAAAAAGAAAATTGAACGGAAAATTGTTCTTCCTCTCCACTTTCCATTTAACATCGAAGCAATAATAAGTGCCATAAAAATACATAAAACTACCGAAAAATGCTACATAAATCAATGTATTGATCATACTTTTATAAAAAGAGGATCCAAAAAGATCTTTTATAATTATCTATTCCAACCCACTTTGGATCTTTTTATGGCACTAAAATCAGTAAAGCTGTAATATCCCGACATAAATATAGGATATAAGCTGAAAAGGAAAAATCCTATTATCCAAGGCAATACAAATAAAATCCTTCCAACTCATTTTTCCATCTTATTTTTCGTTTATCTGCCTTTCTTATTCCGACCCTTTGTCATTAGTATCCTCACCTCTATCCTTAAAAGGCTGCCGCACTAAAAGATGCTGCGACAGCCCTTATACTCAATTAATATTTATTTCAACGTTTTAGTTGCTTCCTTCAAATCCGATAAAGCTTTATCAGTTGTATCACCTAACAATACATTGTTCACAGCATCTCTTATGGCTGCTATACTCAGTTGTCTGTAAAAATGAAGGTAATCCGAGATTATTTTTGCAACAATATCAAGATAAAACTCATATGCTTCTGATTTTGATGCTATCTCAGGATCTTTCAACAATGCTTTTTGTAGGGAGGAAGATCACCTTTTAATGTACAAAACAGTTTATTCCCGTCTCCCATGCACATATATTTCATAAAGTCCCATGCACCTTCTTTATGTGTACTTGTTGAAGAGATGTAAAGCATTGATGTGTCAATTATTGACCATCCGTCGCTATTAACACTCTTTGCTCCCGGCATTGGCATCATACCAAAATTAACCTTTGCTTCCTTCGCCATATTATAGAACCACGGTCCATCAATTCTAAATACCTGTGTTCCATTTAAGAAAGGATCCTGAGGTGTATTTAAATTTGCATTACCGGATGTTACAAAATTTCCCATGGTGTCTTTACCAAACTTCTTTACCTGACTTTCCATAAACTCAAGCGATTTCTTAAATCCTTCGTTATCCGGTGTCAGATTACCCGGTGTACCAAAGTCAGAACCAAATGCATATGCAAATGTAGTTGGCCAATAGTTGGCAGGAACAAAAGGCGCTCCAATCTGTTTCATAACTCCGTTATCCACGACTGTGGTTTTCTCGCTTACTTCCATAAGCTCTTCTAAAGTGGTTGGAAGCTTGGTAATTCCTGCTTTATCAAGCAAATCTTTGTTATAATAAAGCGCAAATGTATTTACGCTTATAGGAAGCGCATAATAGCTTCCATCATACTTCTGTTGCTCTAATGCAGCATCTACAAATGCAGAAGCATCAAAGTTATCCTTTTTCATAAACTCATCCAAGTTCTGGGCTATATTCTCATTTGCATATTTTGGCACATTGCCTCCAAAGTCATCTGTAATATCCGTCCCCTGTCCTCCTGAGATAGCTGTAATTATAACCTGCTGGTCAGGCGTACTTGTTCCCACAACTTCATATTTATCCTGGCTTTTATTATAAGCAGCGATCATCTGCTCTATGAGCTTAGCCTCATCTCCACCCCAGAGATACCAGAAGTTTATTTTTTCACGTTCCCCATTAGCACTCTTTTCTCCTGAACCGACCTGCACCATACTTGTAGCTGCCGAGCTCACCTGTTTTGTTCCTTTTTCTTCTGCCGCCTTATTACATCCGACTAATGAACTGCAGATTATTCCAGCAACTAAAGCAAATATCAAAGATTTCTTCTTTTTTCATAGCTGACTCTTTCAAATATATTGATTTCAGTTTGCTTTTCTAAAATCATTTTATCATCACAGAAAATAATTTCAATAACTTGCCTTTAAACTGAAATAACTTTCACATACTGTGTATTATGCACAACAATCAATCTGAACTATTGTGTATTATTTTTATTAAACAGAATTCAAATACATCTCATCCCTTTTAGTTTTCACTATTCTTTATCTCTCCTCACTCTCCCTTGTAAAATCACTTAATTCGCAAGAGCGAACACGCTCTTTTCTTATATTAGGTAAAACGAATCCATTTTTTTACAAGGTTTGAAAGTCTGTTAATTATTGTCTCATTGGATACTCCAAATTCCTTGATTACCTCTATTGGTGTAAATTCTCTTTTATAGATTTCTATTAAAAATAATGTGAGTTTTTCAACTCAAATGCAACTCGGTATTTCTCTTTACTCTGACCAGGTACCTCTGTTGCATTTACATTGAAAAGATATCGTTGCAAGAAGAATTGCTTATTTCCTCGAGAAACTCCCCTTCTACCATTTCAAGAGAAATACAAAAGCATTCACTTGTCAAAATACCTTATTCCTGTGACTGCAATGACTCTAATGGATGCAATGTTAGTATGTATTCGAATCAAAAACTGTAATAAAAATGTCGTTCATGCTATCTTGCACATAATACCTTTCAAGCAAACGCAACGACTAAAAACCGCTGCATTTACTTTTTGAATATAAAGTCTGCAGTATTGACAAAAATTATATTTTTGGTATCATTAGAGTTAACAAGAAAGAAAGGCACAGAGTGATGGGTGGCAAAATGATTAATAAATAATTTAATTTATGAAACTAATAACAGACTGATTTTACGGAATAAGTCTGTGTTTTTCTGAATTAGATTATTTATATTTTCCCATGGCAACTGTGTTATTTTTATGCTTATATCAATTAAGTTCTGATAATGATGAAATCTTGATATCAAGGCATAATATACGTCTTTGGGCTGGAATCAATTTTATGCTTCATCATAAGAGATGATAATTGATTGCAACTCCTATATTGATGACGATGGGAATATTTAGTCTGTTTCAGAAAATGAAGCAGGCTTTTTCATTTTAGGAGGATTATGCTACAGATAAAAAACCTAACCCTAAGCTATAAAAAGATAATCGAATTATACTAAGTAACTTTTCCTCTTCATTTAACGAGATGGAGACAAGGCTGTAATTATCGGTGAAGAGAAACGGAAAAATCCACTCTATTAAAGTGGATATATGACAAAGAGCTAATAACAACCTACTGCAATGAAGATGGAACCCTTATTAAATCCGGGAAAAACTTGCTTTATCTCCCACAGGAGATGCCAAATGAATTGCTTAAGCTAAGCGTATATGACTATCTTTATGCAGTCAGATGGTTTCCTCTCACATAGTCCAAAAAGCTTTAAGCAAGATTGCCAAAGACTTTGGGCTTCACGATGATTTTTATTACAGCGAACAAATAATGGAAACTCTGTCAGGTGGCGAAAAATCAAAGTTTCACTTATCAGGCTTTTTGCGAGGAGCCCTACGGTTCTTTGTGACGAGCTATCAACGACATTGACACCGATACTCTTTGTCTTCTTGAAAATATAATAAATGATTTTTAAGCACATAGTCATTTTCATATCTCATGACGAGGTATTGATTGAAAATACTGCCAATATGGTGATTCACCTTGAACAGATTAAAAGAAAAACAGTAAGCAGATATACAGTAGCAAGGCTTCCATATCTTCAGTATACGGAGGAAAGGAGGCGCGATTTTAACAATCAGGGAAAAGAGTTGCTGAAAATGACAGGCGTCTGAAAAAGATTCGAGATGAAAAACTAAGCCGCATATACAAAAAGTGTTGAACACGCACAGGCTACAATTACCGGGAGAGATCCTGCGGGAGGAAGACTGTTAAAAAGAAGATGATGCAGTAAAGTCTATGGCTCACCGCTTTGAAAGGGAAGAAAGAGAGATGACTGAAAGTCCTGAACAGGAGGAGGCTATCTTTTTTAAGCTTGGAGACAGGTACTCTTTAATTCCATCCGGAAAGACAGTCGTAGAATTGGAGCTCCCTAAGCTATATACCCCGGATAACAAGGTCCTCCTTGCTGAAAATATCGGTTTAAGCCTTCGTGGTCCCGAAAAAATCTGTATAACCGGAAAGAACGGCTCAGGAAAGACTAGTCTCATACATAAAATTGCTGAAATATTGCTATCTAGGACTGATATAAAAACTGAATATATGCCACAAAACTATGAAGATATGCTTAAACTTGATATAACTCCTGTAGAGTACCTCTGCCCTGATGGCAGCAAAGAAGAAAAAACTAAAATAAGGACTTTTTTAGGTTCGCTAAACTATACATCAGATGAGATGGAACACCCAATCTCTGAGCTCTCAGGTGGTCAAAAGGCGAAGATTTTTCTGCTTAGGATGAGCATATCTAAGGCAAATGTGCTTATACTTGATGAGCCCACTAGGAATTTTTCTCCTCTTTCAGGCCCCGTAATCAGAAAGATGCTAAGGGAATTTCCGGGTGCCATCATAAGCATTTCACATGACAGGAAGTACATAGAAGAGGTCTGTGACAAGGTCTATGTTTTGACAAAAGACGGTCTCAGGTAGTGCTGCTAAATATTCAGGGGACTGCCACAACAAGCAGAAGTACAGCAAATCATAGTCTTAATGCGACAGCCCCTGACTTGGCTTAATCTATAACCCGCTCATCCAACCTGAATAAGTTCCTTATTCACAGGCTTATTGACGATCACATGTACTCAAGGTAAGTATGTTATTCTTCCATCTTCTTCTACATTTGACTTTGAAAAAACTGTAATTTCATCGAATTTCCATTGCTCTACTTCTAAAGCATGTCTTAAAGCAGGATGTTTTTTGAAATCATTTCCGGATTTTACCTCTACAAGATTTACACTTAATCCTTTTTGTAAAACGAAGTCTAATTCTCCAATTTTTTTTGAATCAAAGTAATGAAGCTTAAACCCATTCGCCTTTAGGTTTTGTGCGATAGCATTTTCTAATATACTCCCCATATTTACTTCTACATTACCGTTTAACAGTTCAAACTGAATATTTTCCATACAAGAAGCACAGAGCAATCCTACATCGTTTGTGTACAACTTAAATAGATTTCTTTTTTCATTAAGCTGTAACGGTGGCTGAGGCTCTGCTACATTATAGCATGGAAGGGCTACTCGCATCTGCAAGTCAATTAAAGCTATCCTCATATCTTAATAGTCTCGCAGAAGGGCTAATACTATTTACTTTAAATCTTCGATTTTTATCATTTAACTGTGATGGAATGCTATCAAAAATGCTCCGTATCTTTGATTTATCATTACCTACAGCATACTTTGCAATGTCGAGTTTATATAAGTCTAAAATGCTATTCTGGTTTAATATTACCTTTGAAATATCATGTGTATCAATATAAATCTGTACTGTTTCCGGCATTCCACCCACTACAAGAGTAGCTGTAAAACAACTTGCACAATGTATCATCTATTGTATCTGATACTTTTTCTTTTCCTCATAACAAGAACTTAAATAATCTATGGTTTTTCTGAACTCCATTTGCCCACATATATTCTTCAAAATCCATAGGATACATCTGTAATACTTCTCAAAACCAACAGGGTATGATTTTATGTCATTGTATTTTATACCAAGTAATGAGCCTGATTCAATGTAATCAAATCTTCCATCTTCAACTAAAAACTTGATTGCAGACCTTACCTCAGGTCATTCTTGTACCTCATCAAATAGTATCAAAGTCTTACCCTTTTCTAAAGGAGTTCTTAGGTATGCAGTCATATTGGTAATTATAGATTCCGGCGTAAAAATCTCCTGTAAAAGATACTCTTCGCTTTTACATCCTTACAGAATTAATTTCGGCAAAGTACTCATATTCATTCTTTTCCAAACTCTCTGATAAGTGTGGTTTTCCAATTTGCCTCGCTCCCGTTACATAAAGAGCTTTCTTTTTCTGATTCGTTCTTCCATTTAATAATTCATTGTACTGCTTTTCTCTTTAACATTTCACTCTCCAAGTGCCAACATCTTCTTATTTACTATTATTGTAACATTTTTCTATGGTTTTTCAAGTATGTTTGTAACATAATTCTATTTTTAAAGCTATGTTTTGTAACATAATTCTATATTTTCAGGCGATTTGTAACATAATTCTAATCGGGTAGGGAGGTAGATGTAGCAGTCAAGAAAAGTAGACTACAAAATATTTTTTCCTTTTTCTTTTTCAAAAAGTGGACACTTAGTACACACTTTTAACTATTTATTTTCAAAAATAGACATACAGCATATTTTTACTCATCCTCCTTTTCAAAAAGTAGATCACATCTTTTGGAATATGCCCGTTTACAGCGCTTCTGCTAAATTTGAGGCTCTTCAGATAGTACTCTGTTCTCAAACGTATTTTTCTTTCTAATTCTCCCTTGTAATAGCACTTACGATAGTTAACTGTGTATCATGGCCAGAGCATAGCAAGGACGTGATTATTGTAGAAATCAACATAGCTTGCAAGTACTTTCTTCAAATTCATCCTTTCGTCTGCATTCACTAATATTAAAGTCATATACAGCTCTTCCTTCATCCAGCCATTAATAGATTCATTAACAGGATTATCCGTGGGCTTACCTGCTCTGGACATGGATCTAACAATCACTGTATCTTTAATCAGCTCATTATAGAGCAACCGATGCATAGACACTTCCTTGATCCGTGTGTAACACCACAGGTTCTGTATGACCTTTCAGCAGTTCCCTCACATCTTCCAAGCCATCTATATACTGCTGTCTGTCCCCTTTTCTAGCTGCTATTCTATATGTAAGAATCTCTTGGTAAATACGTCAAAATAGAACGTTACTTCGAAAGTAAAGAATCAAAACTTAAACGCAGTCATATCAGATCACTATTACCTGATCGTACTATCTATGGTCTCCCCAAGTTGTAAAAATTAGATTTGGCATTTATCCTTTTCGCTTACGTTTCTATAATGAACCTGATGATTTGTTTCTGCTGCAATGCCAAGAGAAACAGCGTTTGTAACAGTTATCGCTCAGTTGTAGCCATATTGAAGACGTGATATAGGCTGCAGTCCATCTGTAACCATGGGATCTCATGCTCATGAACGGCTTCCACAAGAGATATCATTTCCTCTCTTTAGATCTCTATCAGATTTCTCGTCTCTTCCACTTATAATAACCCGATCGACTAACACCCATCAGATTTATGCAGTTCCTGAACATCATAATCTCTGGATAGCTGTTCAACTATTTCGAATTCTTCGCTTTTTAAACGAACATATTCCTGTTCCCCCATCCTCGTTCGTCCGAACAATATAGTTTTAGCCTCTCATTCTCTATACGCAGCTTGAGTATTTCACGCCCTGTAAGCTTCTCCGTTGGATCTACTCCTCCGGGAGAACACTGCCTCATTTCTGCATCAGCTCTTGCAAGTCCATCAAGCCCAAACTCTTCATACTGCTTAATCCAATTTCTTAATGCTGAAACTGAAATCTGATGTGCTTCACAGAAATCACTAGCTTAATAGTGGGATTCCTTTTAAACTGATGGATTAAAAACTCTTTTTCCAATGGATTTAAATGCTTTAGCCATAATAAAAAGTAGACTCCTTCTGGTAGTCATATTGTATTATTATAAATATTACAGTATTTTTCAACCGTTCCGTGTCTACTTTTATATTAGCAACAAGATAATTATTTTATCTACTGATCCCTCCCACACCACCGTGCGTACCTGTTCGGTACACGGCGGTTCTTTAGTTTTCACATATTTTCATATAGTACTCTGTGAATGTCGGATAGCCGAGTTCACGGAGCTCTGATTGTAAATGCAGTCTGTAATACTGAAGTATCCACCACAATACCAGTTTCCATTTCATATTTGCGCATATCCACGCTTTCTCTTCATCTACACTAACTTCTTTAGTTCTTTGAATTTAGTCCTTTACTTTCTTCCATTGTTTTCCAGTGATTGTCCTTATTTTATGTCTCAGCCATTCGTCAGTTCTAAGAAGGATACTCTTTATATCTGCAAGCCCAAAGTAATTGACAAATCCCACATATAAAGCGTAGTTCTACGTGCCTGTATGAATTACTCCATCCGTTACTTCTTTTGTCAGTTCCCTTATTCTGTCTTTCATCTTAGCTACTGACTTTGAGGTGTATCCTCAGTCTGCAATCCCCCTTGTACCTATAGCTGTACAAATTCTAGGTATTTGATCTTGCTGATGATGCGCCACGCAGGTTTTTCTCCTTGTTTACTTTAAGAAACAGTTTACCTTCTATATATGGCGTGATATTGCGTAAGGTTCTATCTGCACTCTTTCTGCTTTCTACAAAATATCACACAGTCATCTGCATATCTGGCGTATCTGTGTCCTCTTCGCACCAATTCCTTTACTAGCTCATTTAGCATTATGTTGTATGCAACGGTCTAAAGTGGACCACCTTGCGGTACTCTACCTCGGTCCTTTCAAATACTCCTCTGCTTTATCACTCCTGCATTGAGATACTGTGAATAGAGATATAACCCCTTCCGTCTCTGATGGTTCGTGATAGTACTTCAATAAGCTTACTCGCATACTGTATCAAAGAACTTCTCTAAATCCATATCTACACATATACATATCCATCATTTACGTTGTGTCTGACACCTCTTTAGTGCATCGTGTCCCTTCTGTTTGGACGAAATCCATAGCTGTCTTTCGAAAAACTGTTTCTCGTAAATAGGAGTTAGCACCTGTGCTATTGCCTGCTGAAAACTCTGTCAACAAATCGTTGGCACTCCCAGTTTTCTAAACTCACCCTTTGTTTCTTTCGGTATTTCCACCCTTCGGACAGGATTGGGTTTATATTTCCTTCCATCAACTGCTGTTTAAGTCGCTTTCCATTGTTTCTGAGAAACGCTGAAGTTCATCTACGTTCATCCCATCCACTCCGCCTGCTCCCTTTATTCGATTTTTACCTTTTAGCCGCTTTGTTGAGATTATCGTTTGATAAAATCTCTTCCATCAGTCTGTCCGTCTGAAAAATCTGTGATGGTGTCGTTTCTTTCAGTAATCCTCTGATGGTCGGACACTTCTGCATACTCTTTCTGTTCCGCAGATACCATTTTGCAGATAGTCCTCTATATGAAGTTGTCTGTCCTTAACTCCATCATTGGTTACATTCATTTACTAACACCTCCTAAAGTTCAGTCCTTCCCATTATGTTTGCAAATCAATGGTACTATGACTTTTGCTGACTTCTTGCCATTCGTTGTTACTATGGCTTCTTACTCTGTTTCCACCACTGGCAAGACCTCCCTCGGTACCACACGTTTCTTTTTCCCCACCTATCTGCCACATTTACCATAGCTAATTCCGAGTAGTTATTGGACTTCAGTTTGTTATGCAACCTTATCCTTAGCCATAGCCTGATGTGATTTCTATTCGTCAGACCAGAGATTTGCCATCCGACTTCCTTCAGATTCCACCTCACGATGGACACCCTTGTCTTCGGCTGTATCCTTCCCACTACTAGGGCGGATTAGGGACTTTCACCCGTTAGAAACGTGCGCCGCAAGGCACACATCAAAAAGGCAATAAAGATATTCCCATCAGCTGATTTACTGCCTTTCATAAATTATCTGCTACTCCTCTTATCTCACTCATAAGTTTGTCTCTCATTGTAGATGTCTTAGGAGTTTTTCCATACTTCTTAAGATCCACACTAGAGTGTTCCCTTATGAAATTCATACTGTAATAATTGGTCTCAAGCTCTGAGATGAAGTAAACCATTTCTGAACCTGAAGCCAGAGCAAGCTCCTCACTATCTTCAGATGGTGTGAAATACTTCTCCATAAAATTAATAGCATTGGAAAGAGCCTTTTCCGCCTTTTCACTTATTTCAAGCACTGCTTTCTTTTCTTCTGCAAAAACTCCGACATTTTTGCTGGAAAACTCTTTCCTCTTTAGCTCCGTCATATGAGAAATTAGTTCAGAAAGCTTAGATATAGTCTTAAGATAAATCTTATCCTGTACCTTATCCAGAGCTCTTCCAAGGCTTAGCTTCTCATACTCTTTTCTTTCGCCCTCATAAAGCTCACATACTGTCTTATATCCCGCTTCCTCCTTAGCCATTTTAAGCACATTAAATAACCTTTTTAGATATTCCTCTTCTCTGTAAGTCTTTATAGTAGCATTATTAAGACCTGAGAGCATCATAGAAACCACACTTATCTTCTCATCAAAGCCTGCTTCTTCATAGTCCGGAAGTTCAGCTGATATGTCTCCATTTTCAAGCATATCTTTTTATCCTATATTTATTCTCATATTTATGGAAAAGCTCAAGGAAGTTAACAAAATCTACGGCTATTCTCTTATCTTTAATAAACTCAAGAGCTACCTCATTAGATATATCAAAGCCCTTTCTCTCATATCCCCATAAAAGCACAGAGAAATCCTCCCAGCCCCTTGGAGTAACTATTCTCTTTCCTTCAACCGTAGTCTCCATGTGGTAGAAATTTTCTTTTTTAATCTCCAAGAAACTCATTATAGCAGGATGAACTCCCTGCTTTATCGCATAATTCTTCCATACGCTATATTCTGCTTCAATTGTTATCTGTCTTATTCTATCCAGAGTAACAGTGTCAAACTCCCTTACAGACTTATTATAGCCCGCAGGATTGCCCGCAGTAACTATAATCCAGCCCTTTGGTACACTGAAGTTGCCAAACTTCTTCTCCTGAAGGAACTGAAGCATCATAGGCGCAAGTGTCTCTGATACACAGTTAATTTCATCTAAGAAGAGGATTCCCTCCTTAATGCCTGTCTTTTCTATGCTCTCATAGATACTTGCTATAATCTCGCTCATAGTGTATTCAGTGGTAGAATACAGCTTACCGTCATATTCCCTCTCTTTTATAAAGGGAAGACCCACTGCACTCTGCCTCGTATGGTGGGTAATGGTATGACACATAGCGACCCTACACTTTCCTCTGCTGCCACTCTGCTCCATAATCGCAGTCTTACCCACTCCGGAGGTCCCACCAAAAAGAGTGGTCGCTGCTTCACCGGGGCATCAAATAATTACCCAGCTCATCCTTTTCCAAGTACAACGCTAAAGTACGCTTTATCTCTGTCTTAGCCGCTTCTATATTCATCTTTTTACCTTTCTAAACATTCATCACCAAATGCATTGCCCACACAGGAAACTCTCCACTCATATAAGGGAATTTCCCATCAGGATAAGCAGTCTCGGGAAACACAAAAACCACATCGTACTCAGGCTTTGCTTCAGGATAAATACCATATCCGTCTGTAAAGTAAATTAATCCAGAAGGCTTATTCATTCTACCCTCTTTTACTTCCTCAGCTATATAGTTAAATGCAGCCCTAAAGTCAGTGCCTCCACGCCCGATAATTTCAAACTCCTGATGTACTTCTCTAGTTCAGCCTTATTATGAAGAACCTTAACATCCTGAATCTGATTGTCTGATTGAATAATGACACATTCTCTGGTAATACCAAAATCCTCAGTAACGCTTTCCTCAGTCAGTATATTTACAGTCTCTTCAAGAAAGGCAGTCACAATCTCCCTGCTCACCGAGCCTGGAGGTATCTATAACAACCACAAAATTTTTAACTACTTCCGAAACCCTGTATTCCGGCTCCTCTATAAGAGGCATATTTCCATAAAGCCTAAGTCCATAGTTGTAAAAACCATAGTCAAAGGTCTCAAAATCAAGCTTAATTTCTTCAACTGGCTCCTTTAAACTTTTCTGAGGAAATTAGTATAAGACACCTTTTTCCCTATTTTGTCACTAGACTTTGATACAGCCTTGTATTTTCTATACCTATACTCCTGGAATAAGTCTCAATCTCTGTCTGTATTTTAGTACTTATATCCTTCCACAGTTCTTCTTCTTTGGCATTTTCTTCCTTCTTTTCTCTTTTTGCATCCTTCTCATCATTATTCTCATTATCCCAAAGAGAATGGTCATCTCACCTTAAAAATAATTCTCTAGAGCTTTCAGTATATCTTTCTTTATTCTTCTTCAAATAGTCACTAGATGTATTCTGCTGAAAATATCTTTCATCTCCCTTACTATCCTTACCTCAGCTTCTTCCTTAAGAGGCGGGACAACTGTAGTTACACTGGCGACTTCCATATCATCTATAACTCCCTCCACCATAATATCGCAAGCAAGGTTCCACAAATCCTCATCCCTCTTCTCCCTTTTATACATATGTCCAAAGAGACAGTGAAGCACAGAGTGAAGATAGGCTCTGTTGATAAGGAGAGGATTTTCCATAGCTTCTTGGCAGCCATCATTGGCAAAAAATACAGCTTTCCGCCATCTGTAGCGAGGAAGTCCACCCTCATATCCGCTACTATCTCCAGTCCGTCAAGAGCTAAGTAGAGGTATCTCATAGACAGGTAGAGTTCAGTTTTTGCGGCGTTAAATATCTTTAGTCCAAGATTCCTCCCATTCTTTATTACTTCTTCCCATTTTATATTTCCATATCCATTATGCTTGTTTTCTTAAACTTCTTGTTTTCTATATTCAATCATAATATTGACACCCTCTGCAAAGTCTGTCTCGCAAAAAGAAATCACCAGTACCTCATCTGCTGCCTCCTTGTGTCAAATATTCCCACATCGATATAGGCTGTAACCGAGGCGCTGTCTTTTATTTTTGCGGCATCATCTAAAGAGCTTTTTATTGTTTTACCAAAAACCTCACAGGCTCAGCCCTTTTTCATCTTTAAGCTCTACAGGATATATAAGCTTTGCTTTGCATACCATAATCGCCTCATTTAAGTCCATTGAGTATTTTTGAATGGTAAACAGCCCATCGTATTTATATAGTCTATTCTTCTCTGCCTCACATATCCTGTCATTCATCCCCCTGCACCGTGCATGATTTCAGCCACTATTTTCGCTCCTACATTATCCTGAAATTCAGGTTGAAAATGCGGAAAAACACCCTCATTACCATACACCGAAACCATCACAGATTTTGACATAGCTAATAGTATTTCCTTAAGCCCTCTAAGACTTCCTCCTGCCCTTTTAACCTCTATATAGTCAAGCTTGCTGCAGTTACGAAAGCTCTGTCACCAAAGCTTTCTATTTTGTCATAAAAATACACTGCGTAGATTTCTACAGTTGTAAAAAGCGTTATTTTCCTACTTCTTCTACATTCTCGGGAGACTAACCTCAGTTAGCTCTCTATGTTCCTTAAAAAGCGTAGGCAGCCACCTTCGTTAGCTCTCCTTCTGCCTCTCATGAGACAGCCTCTTTTAGTTCAGCCACATTGTAGTTACTCCAAATATTTAGTTTAATATCATATCAAACCCTTAATCCTGTTCCATATACCAATCTGAAACGCATCATAAGCTTTTGTCTCCTCACATACCAAGCAGGCTGTATCACCGCTACACAGCAATCAAAAGTCATTTTGTACTTACCTGTGTTAGGAAGAGCGTGAGGGAATATTAGAACAAGAGGTACAGTGAGCAGGTTAAATACTGCTAATTTTGAAAGAAAATACAATAGGTTTGATCTTTTGGCATCTTTAATCTCACCTTTTGTCATAAGTTCCCATATTGCCTCTCTTGCAAATATATATATTTCCACTACCACATATGTGATTATCTTTGTTTTATCCGGAGCTATGAAAAATGCAAGAGCAATGGATGCAGCCAAATATGCTCCTCCATCTTAAAACCTGACTCTCTTATCACCACTCCCACAAAAAATCCGGACAGGCTTAGCAAAAAAAGCGTACTCATCCCGAATACGCCTTCAAGTATCACCAAAACCATAGAAACAGCAAGGCAAAGCCCTGCATAAACTAATTGTTTTACATTTAAGATGCATGAGCACAAATCTCCTCCCATACACTCACAAAGTGAATCAGCTAACCATAGCTTACAACACAGGTCAGATGCATCATCAAATCCACTTCTACCACCTCTATACACGTTTCTTACCTCGCCGTATCTGTTGCCCTGAAAGCTAGGCGGTTGACAAGATTCTGATATTCATGTTGTTTGGCTCCATAGATACTGCCATCCTTGCATACTCCATGCCGCGAAGGTTATTGCCAAGTCCCACCTGAGCTATTGCGCTATAGTAATACCATTTTGCATTTCTGTTAGGCATAGAATCAAGCAGGCTTAAAGCCTGACTATATGCTCTTCTGCCAAGAAGATTGTATACCTCAGCCATTTCACCGCTCTCGCTGTTATTATATCCGTTATTGTTGTAATTACCTGCATAATTATAGTCTCCGTCCTTCATACTGGCATCATAAGCTTCCTGAACCTGCTTAAACTTTTCTTCTGCCAATGATGAAAGAGGATTCCCAACATAAGAATCCGGATGATATTTCCTGCTAAGTTCTTTGTAAGCTTTCTTTATTTCATCAATACTTGCATTCCTTGATACTCCAAGCACTTCATATGGATTCATTCTCAGACCTCCTGTCAAACTTTTTCCACACACCATCATACAATATATTTCTCAAAATGTCGACATCTTTTATAAGTGGCAGCCTTTCAAATGATGCAGCACACTCACTTATTGTCATTTCAAGCATATATTTCACATTTTCCTTAAAGTCTTTATCTTCATAAATCTCTAAAAGGATTATAATTCCCCCTTTTATGTCATCCTCTCATCTTCATACGCATCCATTATATATATAACTCGCCTAGAAAAAGCTCTATCTTCTCAAATCTTCTTCCCAATTATCCTTTTCATATACGAATATTTCAGCCATTATCCTGCCAAAAGGTAGCAGCTGCTTTCTCTATATCATCCTCCTGCCTCTTCAATTCTGCTAGTTATCAAGCTCTTCTAATTACCTTTTGTCTGCCTTTCATCACATACCATACTACTTTTATAGGCATTCTTATATGCCAAAAAGTCCCTGCAGCCGCCTTAAGCTTCTTCTCATCCTTAGTGATCATCAAAAATGTATAGCGATGATGATATTCATATCAGACATACTCACTAAACTTATCTCGTCAATTACAGGCTAGAGGATGTACCCGTGCAGCGTTTACTTACTATAGCTGAGTCAGGCTCATATATGATGACAGCAGGACTATGAGAAACGTCACATCATAGGATAGTGAAAATCTTCCGCTTATGCCGTATCTTTCTCCCAAAGTCTCACGAGCCCACAGTAAAGCCTTGAAACTCATAAATTTCCTAGCCTCAGCTCCATCTTGATAATATTTACATTCACATACGCAAATCTCCTATATAAAGCTTCCCGTTAAAGTTATAAATCTCCGATTTAACTGACAATACAAGATTAAACCTTATATCAATCAAAGGTCAATTAAATCGGAGACCGATATTCTTAAAAATTCACTTACAAAATGCTTTAAATAAAGGATAACATTTCTTATTTCTTCTAGGAACATGCTTTTCTTACCACCCATATATGGTCTTAGTACCTCAGGAATGTTCACGCTTCCATCTTCATTAAGATTATTCTCAAGGAAGGCAATGAGCATACGAGGTGAGCAGCACAGCTATTGTTGAGTGGTTGCAAAATACACTGCCACTCTTGTTAGCGTACTCTTATACCAAGTCTTCATGTCTGAGCATCACCGAGATTAGAACAGCTTCCTACCTCAAAATACTTCTGCTGTCTAGGACTCCATGCCTCAACATCAACTGACTTAACCTTGAGGTCAGCAAGATCGCCTGAACAACACTCTAGAGTTCTTACAGGAATATCAAGACTTCTGAAGAGGTCTACAGTATTCTGCCACATCTTATCATACCACTTCATTGCTCTTCGGGTTTGCATAGCACAATCATTTCCTGCTTTTCAAACTGGTGGATACGATAAACTCCTCTTTCTTCTATACCGTGAGCACCTTTTTCCTTACGAAAACAAGGTGAATAACTGGTAAACTTAAGCGGAAGGCTCTCTTCATCAAGCATCTGTCCAATAAAGCGTCCTATCATAGAATGTTCGCTTGTTCCAATAAGATAAAGATCTTCACCTTCAATCTTATACATCATGGCATCCATTTCAGAAAAGCTCATTACTCCTGTCACTACATTGCTCCTAATCATAAAAGGAGGTACGCAGTAGGTAAATCCTCTATCTCTCATAAAGTCCCTTGCATAGCTTAGTACAGCTGAGTGAAGTCTTGCGATGTCACCTATAAGGTAATAAAATCCATTACCTGCAACCCTGCCTGCACTATCAAGGTCGATACCCTCAAAGCTCTCCATAATCTGAGTATGATAAGGTATCTCAAAGTTAGGTACCTTTGGCTCGCCAAACCTCTGAACCTCTACATTCTGGGAATCATCCTTACCAATAGGCACGCTTTCATCTATTATGTTAGGTATAGTCATCATTATTTTTCGATTTTCTCATCAAGTTCAGCCTGCTCTTTTTCCATAGACTCAAGCTCTTCAGCATCGGTCCGACTCTCCTTTTAGCTCCTCAGCATCGTCCTTCATTCCTTAGCCATCATGCAAGCACTAATCTGCTTGCTTAGCTTGTTCTTTTCAGCACAGGCTGTCTCCCTTGGTTTTTAATTCTCTAGATCTCATCAGCTCAATCCCTTCTTTTCACCAAAGGCATTTCATCCTGAAATTTATTTCTGATGTCTCTGCTAACTACGTCCGAGGTTTCTCTCTGACAAATCTGATATCTAACATGTGCTCACTCCTATAAGTATATTTTTAATACAGCTCTAAACACCTTAAACCCTATAACAAAGCAAGCTTGCACGGGCTTAAGAATATTATGTTTTAGCAAAGGTCAAAAAGAAACTAAATATTTCTCATAACCTGAATTGCTTTTTCTTGCTATAAGCAAGCTTATGATTCCATCAGAGGCTTCAAAGTGTAGGCACATTATTTATCCTTGCGCCTATAATCAATAGCTGAAAAAGCAAATCTTTGCATACGAAAGCATTGACATCGGCGATACCATCTACCAAAATAAAGCCGTCATCCACCTTATACAGATCGCTTTTTATAGGTCTGCCATAAGAGATAGACTTTGCATATTCAGTTATACTCATCAAGTGTGTCAAATGCAATACTAGTAGTTGTTTTCTCCATCCAACCCAACGATTGAACTCGGTAATCAGCTTTTTCCGGGAGCTTCTCCTCATCTTCCTTACTTTCTCTAAAGTGCCCCATTTCACTGATGAACTGACTGAGTTGGTCAACCTGTGACATCTTCTGTAAACAATGATTCAAGTCTGTCTGCCATACCGCCTTCCATAGCATCCTCAGCACCTGCATCGGTTATAGTTATAGATACTTTTTCCGCTCTAAGCATCTGCTATGCTATCCCAAGAGTTACCGCTACCGCTTTGGGAAACATTTTCCAACTTCTGCGCCTGCTTTTTCAAGTAGTTCTTGGATAAAGTCAGAACCTGATCGTTTTGTCTCAATAAAGTCATCAATGCCAATTCCGTACTCTTCCAAGTCTTCAGTTGTCAGAATACATCTGACTGTTGCCTTATTTAACCTTATAAATTTCATTCTTTACCTTTCTTTACTTGATAGTTAACTCACACCTCTTGTTCCACTTATAATGACACATTTTATAAGTTTTTCAAGATATTTTAAACGACAATACTACTTAATTGGCTATAAAATCAGAATTCTTATTTTTCCTCTTAACCAGTATTACAAACTTTCTCCTTATCTTCATTTTTATCTATTTATATCCTTAAAAATCCCTCATTATTAGGATAGAACGAGAGTCCAAGTGCTGCTTTTTGCAAACATCAGTAACTGTGTCTACAAGTACTATCTCAGTGATTTCTTAGTTGACTCAGGTACATCAATCAAGGTCCTCTTTATTTGACAGCGGTATGAGTACCTTCTTTATACCGGCTCTTTCTTGCCGCCATCAGTTTTCAGTCCTCTATAGGAAGAACCTGTCCCCTTAGAGATATCTCTCCAGTCATTGCAAGCAGAGAATCTACTTTAATACCAAGCACCAACGAAATTATTGCAGTAAACACAGTTATTCCTGCAGATGGACCATCCTTGGTACCGAGTCAAGGCAACATGGATATGTATATCTTTATCTCTAAAATCTACTTGTCATATAGTAAAGACTTTGCCAGATTTACCGCTATTGTGGCAGACTCTTTCATTACATCTCCCAGTTGACCTGTTATTACGATCTGCTCCCTGTTCACTGCAAATGCTGTCGTTTCATAAAGAGGATTTCTCCTCCTGCCTGTGTCGGTGAAAGTAATCTACGCACAGAATATTGTTAAGTACCTTATCGTGAAGAGCTTTTGTTGCCAAGTAGTTTAGGAAGATCTTCTTTCTTTTATAACTTTCTGCTCTTTCAACTCTCAAAGAATCTTGACTGCTGCTATAATGTCGCTTGCAATCTGCTTCTGAGCCCTCTTACTCCGGCTTACACGTAGTGGCGGTAGTTATGTTCTTAGCACTGAGTCATGCACCGCCCAACATCTTAAGGTCCAGTCTCTGCAAGCGACTTTGACATAAGTGCTCTTTTGCTATGTAGATTTCTCTTTCGCAGTATGAGCCCGGCTCTGTATCTCATTCTGTCAAGGTGGCTCGCTCATCTCATCTATGCTGTTAGCTGTGCTGATAAACGGTACCTTAGAGATCTGG